>JACLAC010020422.1_pt1 | contig 40365 bp, 35 predicted proteins | sample 8027881 | NCBI WGS metagenome assembly JACLAC01 (sample SAMN15725517, study PRJNA655200) | protist metagenome | isolation source: fluorescence activated cell sorting (FACS) single amplified genomes of... | place: Spain: Blaines Bay Microbial Observatory, Mediterranean Sea | collected 2016-01-19 | reverse complement strand
AATATCTCGACCCAATTTGCCCCTTGTCCACTCGGTGCTTCACTTACTTTGACTGGCATACCTGTTCGAATGTCTAACTGATACAAACCAAGATGATCGGATGCTTCTCCTGATACCACCATAAACTGATCATCTTCAGTGAGTGCAAAACCACGTGGTTGTTTTTCTACCTCAACATACCTTTGATATTCTACCCGACCTGTTTCAGGATCGACACTGAGACAACAAATAATGCTGCAAGTCCGTTCAGACACATATAAATGCCGCCCATTTGAAGAAACATGAATGTCAGCTGCCCAAACTTTCGGATGATTGTCTTGCACGGTTTCAAACGGATGAACACCATTCACCAGACCTAGCTTATTTAGAGGTACCGCTTGTACAGCACTTTTGTAAGAAAGTAATCCCGTCAATTCATTATATCGATAAATTGTCACGACCCCAGACAACTCCCCCAAAGAATATACATACTGACCATTAGGAGAAAAAACAAAATGCCTAGGACCATCACCTTTTTTCGTAACAACCTTATCGATCGTATTTTTAGACAATTCGCCTGTCTTTTCATCGAAAAGATACTGCCCAATCTGATCGTCCCCTAGACTGGTCGCAAAAACAAAATTATTATCAGGCGATGAATGAATGGCGTGAGCATTGCGCCCAGTTTCTAGCACCTGTATCAGATCACCAGCATAACCAAATTCATTTACAGTATTCACACTGATCTTATGACCATTATAAGATGCAGAAAATAGAAAACGCCCCGTTAAATCTAAGTCAATATTGGCCATACTATCTGGCAAAGAAGCGACTGATTCTTGGACTAACTCTCCCGAAACAGAATTAATACGATAAGCAATAACACGATAAGGCTCAGAGCGAATAGAAGCATATAAATGAGTCTTATCAGGATTCACAGCTAACGGCATCACATTAAACCCTGCTAAAGTCTCTCCCAATGGCGTCATATTCAACCGGTTTTTATCTAAAGAATAACACGAAATAGTGCCATCTTTTGCATTAGAAACATATACATAGGTTATTTTATTTGTTGTATCTGTCATTTTACAGAAACCTTTTCGATCATGTTAAGTACCACGAATCTGATTCGACATGTGATACTTGTATAGTGTCATGCTTATTGAAATTAAATAACACATTTCTAACAATAAGTAAGCGTCATACCTATTGTACAAATTAATAACATCAACCTTATTTTATACCTCTCCATCCTTAAACTTAAACCAAACCCCAGTTATGCCATCAAAAGACCAAGATTTTCAAAAACATATCATAAAAATACGGTATTAAGGAAAAACAATCAGATCAAACTCGCTGACAGATAAAAGCACGAAAGCAAATTAAATCTATTTTTAACACTATATTGATGGGAATAACAATCTTGTAAAGATTACATATTACTGATAATGAATATCAAAGCTAACAACACAATAATAGTCAAAGATAGTAAGGTACAATAGTGAACCAAAAGCTAAACAATTACCACTACACTTATTTGATACTCCCTCACATCAAAACTCAGACTCTGTTTTAGTAACATTTTAACTTAGTCTGTACCAAATAAATCGCGTGTATAAACTTTTTCGACAACATCGTGTAAGTCTTCTGTCATACGATTTGCCATAATAACATCAGCACGAGCTTTAAACTTTCTAAGACTACAGCAGACCTCTAAACCAAAAAAGGTTTTTTCTTCTAATTCTGGTTCGAATAAAATGATCTTAATACTTTTGGCTTTCAAGCGCTTCATGATACCTTGAATGGCGGAAGCACGAAAATTATCAGAGCCTGTTTTCATAGTAAGACGATAAATACCAACTACTTTCGGTTTACACTTCATAATGGATTCAGCAATGAAGTCTTTACGTGTTTTGTTAGAATCTACAACGGCGCGAATCAAATTACTATTCAGCACACCGTTATAATTAGCAAGTAACTGCTTGGTATCTTTTGGCAAGCAATATCCGCCATAACCAAATGAAGGGTTGTTATAATGGCTACCAATACGTGGATCAAGACCAATACCTTCAATAATCTGTTTAGAATTTAGACCAAAGGATTCACAGTAGGAATCTAGTTCGTTAAAGTAAGCAATACGCATGGCTAAATAGGTATTAGAAAAAAGTTTGATAGCTTCCGCTTCAGTCGAATCGGTGAATAACATAGGAATGTCTTTTTTAATAGCGCTTTTTTCAAGTAATCGAGCAAAATTTTCAGCCCGTTTGGAACGCTCACCTACGATAATGCGCGAAGGGTATAAGTTGTCATTTAAGGCACGACCTTCACGAAGAAATTCTGGTGAAAAAAAAATATTTTCAATTTGAAACCTTTCTTTCACACTTTGTGTGTATCCAACCGGGATAGTAGATTTGATAATCATAACCGCTATTTTATTAACCGATAGAACATCAGTAATTACACTTTCTACAGAGCTAGTATTAAAGCAGTTCGCCTTTGGATCATAATTCGTCGGTGTAGCTATAATAACCAAATCTGCTTTACTATACGCCAGTGACTTGTTTTCTGTAGCTGTGAAATCAAGATCTTTAGTAGTTAAAAAGTCTTCTATTTCTACATCACTAATGGGAGATAAACCTTCATTCAACAACGCCACTCGACTTGGTACAATGTCTACTACCGTTACTTTGTTATGTTGGGCTAACAACATAGATATAGACAAACCAACATAGCCAGTCCCTGCTACTACAATATTGTATTTTCTCGTGCTCAAGATCTTTTTCCTTAATCTAAATAAGATGTTCGATAAGCAACAGATACATTGCCTGACAGTAATTTTGATGATTTATCAAAATGGCTGATACAGAAATTCGCATAACTAAACACAACACTCATAGATAAGCTAAGGTAAATACCCAACTATTAATAGTAATAAACTTCTCATCACCAAAACTAAAGCTGATTTACCATGAACAACTAACCATTGACCAAAAGACAACAATACCAGATATCATTTATTCATACAGAAAATTATTCCCTGAAACATATTTCTGAAGAGATAGCGGTTCATCGTTCTAATGTCCATCGGAAATGAAAACGAGATCAAAATGAAAACTAAAACCATCATTTAAAATTATTTCAACAACAGGCATTAAATCGAAAGTGTTGCTCTGCAGAACCATATCACAATTGACAATTGATTGTGTTTTTTTTGGATTGTCGATTGAATAACGTCCAGAGCAAATTAGCATCATAGATTACTTGATTGGTTTTCTTGTTAGACACAAGTATGTTGCTAAAGTAGAAAGAAGAGTAAACCTAAAACTAAGAAGATGTCTGAGGTATAAACAGCCTAACATTGTTTTAAATTAAGTAAGTCCACGTGGGAAAATATTACACTTGAGAGTTGAATTCGCAACTAGACTACTAATTTGTCATTCAGACAAAAAAGCACAGCGGTAGTACTCAACACTATATCAACATCCGACTTTCCAAAACGGATGAGTATGATTGTTATCAACACAATATTAGTGGAAAAAATAAATGAAAGACTAAAGCAAGAATTTTTAATTGAACGATGTAGGGTAGTTAATAGAGTAAGAGCCTTCTATTTTGCAAAAAACGTATTACCTTTACTTTTTCCGTGAATGAGCGCTCTTTGTATCTATCCTATCCAAACATTTAGATAAAATACCGCTTCCTTTTCTATAATTAAATAGTCAAATTCCATATGAGTAATTTAATCTGTATTCACATAAAGAACATAAAATTAAGTTACATTTTTGATTTCACCACCATGAACCTGAACTTGTAATTCATGGGCCAAATATTGAATGTGTTCTAATTGCTCCAACAGAGATTGTAACTGCGACAAAACAAAATAATGTCTCTCATCCTTATTTGTAGGACAATTATCTAACGTTTTTTTAAAGAATTTGGATTCAGAGGAGCTGTCTTTAACAAGAATTTCCTGCTCAAGACATTGGGCAACTTCTTGCAAACTTTCCACAATATAGCTACCAACAGAGATCAACACCGTATTACCAGATTGTTCGATCAAAGCACCGCGATGAGCACCAAAGGCAGCAATATAATTAAATAAAGTATGACTTCGGATCACTAAACGTTGCCATAACTCGATATCACGACGAAAATAGCCAGGTTCTTGCAGCATATTCACCAAGGTAGAGGTTAATAAAGCATACGCATTATAGGCACGTCGACGACTGTTACGATAAGCTTGTTCATTCACATTCTCTTCACGATAAAAACGCATCAGCTCATGTAAATACCCAGCACTACGTCGCAACCCTTCAGCAAACGTTATGGGTAATTGACGATAAGACCAATCTGGTAAAATAACAAACACCGCCACCCAAGAAATTACGCTGCCAATCAAAGTATCGACCAACCGTGGCCAAATGACATCATATCCATCTGACACTTGGTTCAAACAACACACCACCATCAAAGTAATAGCCGCTGTCGCCAACACATAACAATTGTTGCGTGAGAGGAAGAACACCACGCCCGCCGCTACAGCAATAAGTAATTGAATAATTTCCACGGGGAATAAAGTTATCAAAGCCCAGGCAATTACTAAGCCAATCACAGTGCCCACAATACGCTCGTACAACCGTTTACGAGTAGAGCCAAAAGTTGGTAAACAAACAAACACGGTCGTCAACATTACCCAGTAACCACCTTGAAGGTTCAAATTTTGAACAATGACGTAGCCACAGGTTAAGGCGACCGACATCCTTACAGCGTGTCGAAACACCTGAGACTTAAGCGTCAACTGATCCACTATTTGACTTAAAACAGAGCGAAAGGTGACACGAGGTTGCGGAATTTGCAAAGACACATCCGTTAAAGAAACATCCTCTAACTGACACACTTTAGCAAGTTCCTGTTGCAATGCCATAATATTGTCAGTCAACCGACGTAATGAAAGTAACAAACGCCATTGAGTAGGTAAAGCCTTTTTTTCCAAATATTCTATTGATTGCTTAACACCTGCAAGCATTTCTTCACTATCATAAAGGTCAATAGATTGACCCGTACGAATTGCCTCACCAATTTTATAACAACTCGCCCCTGCACCAAACAACTGACGTTGAAGACGAAACAATATATCACTATGAAAAAAGTTTTCAGCTAAGTCGAAATAATCATAATGAGAAGAACTAGCTCGTTCATGAATGGTCTGAGCGATAAAATACGAGTGTACATAACGACCTAACCTAGGGCTCGTCGGTTCATTATCAATCCGGCTAACAAGAATCTCTCGTACTTTATTTGAAGCAATAACAACTTGCCCATGCTGCCGAGCCAAGTCCAGTCGTAAAAAATCCATTGTGTTACCAATTGGAGGAAACAGTTTAGATTTAAGCTTTAAATAACTCCCTACCTCAATATAAAGCGCAGCCAAAGCCTGACGTAAGGGAGCATGCACAAACAAAGCCGACCAAAGAATAGATAGGAAACCGTACCATAACGCGCCCAACGCTAAGAGTACAGGTTCATACCAAACAGGCACTTCATGCATCGCCCGATTTAGGCCTATCATAGTGTATACAGCAAGAACCAAAGTCGCTTGAGAGATCAGACCATAACGCCTACCCAATGCACCCCCCATTGACAGTGAAAATGCCGTCAAGACAATGGATATACCAAACACCCATGGGTATGGCATAAGCAAGCGTACACCAAAAGAAATAAAGATAAAAAAAATCAAGGTGATAGATAACGCCCGGACACGACCTAGCCAATTGTCTTCGGTCTCCGCCAAGGCGCTAGCAATGACTCCCAAAAAAAGTGGAATCACCATAGCAACATGATCCACACTCCAACTCATAGCCATAGCACCACATAATGCGATAAAAACACGAGTGCCATACAATAATTGACCACCAACCCATACCTTACGTAGCATCTGAGAGGAAAATTGAAATCGACTCGTAACCAAAAAATGTCCCCTGATCAATGATAAAATTATAGCTTCGAATTAAAAACTGAAGTCTAAACAGCAACCCATCCAATTGCAAGATGACATAGAAATTTGACAATTAAACACTTAATATTAAGGTTGAAAACAACAATACAGTATCTTCGCCATATTAGGCACAAAATGACCCTGTATATTTTATTGGCTAGATGTTAAGTCTTGTCTATAACTGATACTGTAAATAAAAGACTATCAATTGGGAAGCCGTTCTAATATATTTAGAATGTATACAGTACTCTTGAATTCAACATTGATAAACCTTCCTCGTTTTTACTTATATTGCACCCGAGAGGCGGTGTGTAACAATAAATTACTCGAAAGGTACGTCTTAATTTACCAGCGTCCCTGATGTGGAGTTTATGAATTCCTTTGGCAATCGATTTATGCCAGAGATTAATCACACTCGTGAGATATTTCTCTATTCGAATCTCCGTTGTAATCGAAACCGTTGTTCCAAACTCTGCTCCCGGGAAACACCCTTTGTCAGTATTCAGAGCCTACACGATAAAATATTGTTCCTCTTACATTCAATCCGATACTTAAACTTCGATCATTTTACCGAGATACGACACATTTAGGTCTTGTCTACCGTTAATCCCTTATCATCCTTGCACACATGGTGATAGGATTTGAAAGGATTAAAGTCGGTGGATTTAAACACTTGTTTTAGAACCCATATTGGAGAATGTTAGTACATCTTTGACCCAACTCAAACCAACTCACAAAACATTCACGTTGTCGTAGCTTTTGAACGCAACATTGCCGATGTGATAATTTATAACCAATTCAGCCCATCAGTAAAACTGCTTGACCTGAACGTTGATGTCAATGAAATTCAAGACCCTAATGGGTAACAAAATACACAATATTTGTAATACTTTTCCAAGATTAATAACTTTGTTTCCGCTTGACAGTAACCAAAACCTAACACCCCATTTAAGCTACCTATCATAAGAAAGAACTCTCCTTTATATTACCCCAGAGGAACAAATAACCTTTATGTAGTATAGCAAATAGAGGATCACTCAACATTGAGCGGATTAGTATGATCGCTTTGTCTTTTTTGTCTATTTGCTTTGGAGCGTTAGAGATTTAGAAAAGTAAAAACATGTATTATTTTTTGTTATGTAATATCTACTACATTGTTAATTAATATCAATTCGTTATTAACAATGTCTTACTACTGCCGATTTTTTATCTTAATTCTTTCGATATCCAAAACAATTGAATCTGTTACTTTCCAGTGACTAAAAATATTAATCCAAAACACGAATCTAATCATCATTTTTAACGTTCTTTAATCTTTTAGTATCAATTTAAGAAGTAAGAAACATACTCTCAACAACAGAAATAGAAGGTAATATCCAATGTGGCTAACAATTCATCCAGTAAGTACAGAAGATAATCAATTGCTCGGTGACTCAAATACCCTCTGAATGAACACCAACGACGATCGGCAATTAGGTTGTCTATTTTTTGCTCATGATACTCAACCAATTGTGTCTTCATAAACATCAAAGTATTTTCTAGATTTAACTTCATCACTACCTCAATTACCTTACCTTTATTTGCATTGCCATCAACCAATTTAACTAATTTATACGCTCGATAGTTAATTTGACTCTACAAACCACGTTTCTACAATCATTCGTGCTGCTAAACCATCGACCGAATTCTCTTTAAAATTTCGATTCCCTCCACAAGAAATCACCTGCCTTTTGGCTTCAAACGAAGAGAGCCGTTCGTCTACCATATGGTAAGGAAGATTAAATCGCCCATACAATCGTTTCGCAAACTTGCGTGCACGATAACACATCTCATTTTCTGTACCATCTAAGTGCAACGGTAAACCTATCACAAAGACCTCAGGTTGCCATTCATCAACTAACTTGGTGATTTCATCCCAATTAGGAATACCTTCCTTGGCCTTCAACGGAGAAAGTGGACATATTGTACCTAACATACGCTGACCAAACGCTACACCCATTCGGACGGTTCCAAAATCAAAACCCAATACTGAATTCTCAGTATTGGGTTTCTCGTTAGTGCCCGGAAAAAATGTAGCCATCATCAACCATATCCTATATCCAACAAAAATATTGCCATATCAATTCCCGGCGCCCTAACAGCAGCAACAAACTACAAATCACTCAGATATGTGAGATAGTAAATTTGAAGTATATAACTCTTTTTGAAATAAAATTCGTTAAAGCGTCTAAAAACAAAGTCCAATCAAAATACTAGGGGTTTATCAACAATCTAAGATCTATTTAAACGCTCCTTTGAGTATTGCTCATGATCTGGGATTTCACCCCGAATACACTATTAAATAACGGCAAAATAACAAAAAAACTAGCTAGTGAAAAGCTGCAAACAATAGAGATATTCTAAATCACAATGATGCAAAGTAGTGCCTTGAAATATGAGTCATGAGGTATAAACTTAAAGGGTCTCCTCACAAAAATCAGAACATCGATTTTATCTTCTGAAATCAAGCTACCAAGCTGTTGATAAATACCAAGCAGACTACTAGCAAAAAGCGTTGCTGGCACATCCAAATCTTTTCGCATTAAATTGCCAATCGTGACCACTACAATCAAAGTATATTTGATTGGCTTTTTTATATGTTTTTTGACCACTCAATAAATTTAAGTGTCATCATATCAACATGAGCCACTAGAGTAAAATTTCTCCATTCTGATATAATTATATTTTTGATCAAGAAAAACCCTGTATTAGACTACTACACTTCGCTGCCAACTGTGACAATTTTCATCATATTCGTCGTACCGTAACTCACTGAGGAATCGACTTTAGTGACAATGACAATGTCACCATCTTTGATTAAATCAAGAGATTTAACGTATGCAACAGGATCAAAAAAAATTGTATCTACACTACACTTTTGTAAAGAAAAAACTACTGGTGTGACACCACGATACAGGCTAACTTTGTTTAATGTCACTTGATTTGGCGACAATGCGTAGATCGGTAAGCCAGAACTGATACGAGACATAAGAAGTGGCGTCGTGCCGAATTCAGTCAAACTGATGATGGCTTTAACACCTTCTAAATGGTTCGCCGCGTACATAGCTGACATAGCAATGGTTTCGTCAATACTCGTGAAAGTTACATCCATACGATGTTTAGAACGATTGATCGAGGGATGTTTCTCGGCTCCTAAACATACTCGATTCATGGTTTTAATAACTTCTTCAGGGTAAGCTCCAGCAGCTGTTTCTGCCGATAGCATAACTGCATCAGTACCATCTAATACAGCATTGGCTACGTCGAATACTTCAGCGCGTGTTGGCATCGCATTCGTAATCATGGTTTCCATCATTTGTGTCGCAGTAATCACAGGACAATTCAATTGACGGCAACGTTTAATGATATGCTTTTGTACGCCAATCAATTCCGCATCACCAATTTCAACACCTAAATCGCCACGAGCAACCATGACCGCATCAGAAGATAAAATAATAGAATCCAATGTTTTGCTCTCAGCAACAGCTTCAGCACGTTCTACCTTAGATACGATACCCGCTTTAAGACCAGCGGCTTCTGCTAAAGCACGAGTTTCATGAAGATCATCTGCACAACGCGGGAAAGACACCGCAAGATAATCTGCATTAAGAGCTGCGGCTATTTTAATATCTTCACGATCTTTATCTGTGAGAGCAATAGCAGATAAACCACCACCTTGTCGATTGATGCCTTTGTTATTTGATAAAACACCACCAACAATAACCTTGGTGATAACTTCCTGACCTCTCACTTCCAGTACTTCAAGAACAACTCGACCGTCATCAAGAAGCAAAATGTTACCCGGTTGTGAATCTTTTGCCAATTGTGGATAATCGATACCAACACGGGTTTCATCACCACCATCTTTGTTAAAACCAACGTCAAGAACAAAGATTGCACCGTCTTTTAGCTCAACCTTAGTGTTTTTGAAGCGAGCAATACGAATTTTAGGACCTTGTAGATCACCAAGGATCGCCACATAACGACTGTTTTTACAAGCCATTTCACGAATAACATTAGCCCGATTGATGTGGTCTTCAGGTTGTCCATGGGAAAAATTCAAGCGAAACACATTAGTGCCTGCAAGAATCAACTTTTCGATCATCTCAGGAGTACTTGAGGATGGGCCGAGTGTTGCGACAATTTTTGTTCTACGGATCATAATAAATTACCAAACATTTTGAAATCGTGAAAATAGTATGAGATAAGGTAAAGGCTACAACAGCCACCTTTATAAATATCGATTATTTTGCATTCATCAATGCGATGGTATTGTCCAGCATACGATTAGAGAAGCCCCATTCATTGTCATACCAAGACATAACTTTGACTAATTTACCTTGAACACGTGTTTGCGTCGCATCAAAGTTTGATGTAAAAGCATTGTGATTAAAGTCAGAAGAAACAAGTGGCTCATAGTTGACACGCAACACCTGTGCAAGAATCGGATTGGCTTTCACCTCGTTTTCGATGATTTTGTTTACTTCTTCAACACTCGTCTTTCGGGGTGCCAAAAAAGTCAAGTCGACCAGAGAAACATTAATTGCCGGCACACGAACTGCCATACCATCAAATTTACCTGCAAGTTCAGGAACAACCAAACCAACAGCCGCCGCCGCACCTGTTTTGCTTGGGATCATATTCATCGCGGCAGCACGAGCACGATATAGATCTTTGTGATACACGTCAGATAAACGCTGATCGTTAGTATAAGAGTGGATAGTGGTCATCAAACCACTTTCAATACCTAACTTACCACTCAAAGGTTTAGCAATAGGCGCTAGACAGTTAGTGGTACAAGATGCATTTGAGATAACAGTCATGTCAGAGGTTAGAGTGTCTTGGTTAACACCATATACCACAGTAGCATCAACTTTTTTACCCGGCGCTGAAATGATAACTCTCTTAGCACCTGCCTTGATATGTGCACTAGTTTCTTCTTTTGTTGTGAAGAGACCAGTGCATTCATAAACAACATCTACACCAAGCTTGGCCCACATAAGATCAGCTGGGTTACGTTCGGAGAAGGTAAGGATTTTATCTTGATTAATATACAGAGCTTCATCGTCGAACGTTACTTCTTCATTGAAACGACCATGAACTGTGTCATATTTAGTTAGATGAGCATTGGTTTTTGAATCACCCAGGTCATTAATTGCAATCACCTGAATTTGATCACGTTTGCCTGACTCATACAAAGCTCTAAGCGTGTTGCGTCCAATACGTCCGTATCCGTTAATTGCTACTTTAATAGTCATAATTACCTCTAAATTATAGTGGGAATCCACATGATCCTTACTAAGTTTAAACATAGAGTCAAAATGGAATAAGTGTTCTTTTGTGTAAAAGTACTACATAATCAGATTTTTAATCAAGGAGTTCTTATTTTCGTTCAAATTTGCTCGGAAAGTAAATTTTTATCAACTATAACACGAAGCATATATTAAAAATGACTTCAAACTGTTTATACCTCCAGACATCCTCTTAACCTTAGATCTTCTCTCCGTTCTACTTAAACAACGTACTCTTGACTAAGTAGTTTACATCTCTCATATTCTTTGGAAATATGTTGTTTCGGCGAATCATTGAAGTGTTCATTTAACTCTCTATACCCTCCCGTGATAAATAAGGATCTGCAAAATACATATCCACTTCCCAGTCTTAAACCTAACCCACTCACAGGATTCGACAACCTCTAGTTGTTTATCAATCAACATGTCATCAATAATAGAACTTCGTTCACCATTTTCCCCCTCGCCGATAACTATGGTCTTAATCTTAATGATAGATAAAGCCTATCTCTCAATCGATAATCCGAACAAAACATAATTCATCATCAATTTTGGTATGATACTTTAGAATGACCGTTTTTGGTTTAACACCTGCTGTTAAGATAATGTTAGATGATGGACTTGGTTTTTATTTCAATTCCATTTTAACTTCCAACAGATGTTAAAATGATGAACCTCTATACTTTACTTTTCAGAAATATATTTTTGGGGATCATTCTCTATGTTATGAAAAACTAATATCTAGTATTGTTGTCCTTCAGTCAACGGTTAATCGTTCATAAGTAAATCAACTTTGGTTTTGTTAATGAGAAGCTTACTACTGTCAACAGTCATCCACCTCAATTTATCTATAATCATCGAACTTATCATATGCATTCCCACTACAATGTGCATTAAAAAATAGAATGGGATTTTTTCTATTAAAAAAAACAATTTCCTATTTTAATACGTTTTGATACAAAAAATTACGGTGAAACATTTAAAAAAATGTAGTAGCATCACGCGTATCAACTGTGCATAATCGTTTAATGGCTTAATAAAACGGAGAAAAAAATGAATTCCATTGTTACGAAAGTAACTGAAGCCGTCATTGATCGTAGTAAAGCATTGCGTTCACAATACTTGTCTGATATGAAAAAAGCACAAGGACAAAAACCCCGTCGAAGCAAATTATCTTGTGGTAACTTAGCTCATGGTTTTGCAGCATGTCAACCAACAGATAAACAAAAACTAACATTAATGAAAGAGGCTAACATTGGTATCGTAACGTCTTATAATGATATGTTGTCAGCTCACCAACCTTATGAAAACTACCCAGATCAGATTCGCAAAGCAGTCCAAGAAATAGGCAGTATTGCTCAAGTAGCTGGTGGTGTTCCTGCAATGTGTGACGGCGTGACTCAGGGGCAAGACGGTATGGAGCTAAGTTTATTCAGCCGTGACAATATTGCTCAAGGTGCCGCCATTGCTTTATCACACGATATGTTTGATGCCGCTTTGTATCTTGGCATTTGTGACAAGATTGTTCCTGGTTTATTAATTGCAGCATTGCGCTTTGGTCATCTTCCTGCTCTTTTTGTTCCAGCAGGGCCAATGCGCTCGGGTATTACCAATACAGAAAAATCTGCTATTCGTCAACGTTTTGCTCAAGGTCAAGCGACTCGAGATGAGCTATTGACTGCTGAGGCTGCATCTTATCACAGTGCAGGAACTTGTACTTTCTATGGAACCGCTAATTCGAACCAGTTATTGATTGAAATAATGGGACTTCAACTTCCAGGTTCTTCTTTTGTAAATCCTGATGATCCATTACGTGCTGAGCTAACTAAATACACGGCTCAGTTAGCAGCGAAATCAACTGCACTAGGTCGCGAATATCGACCTATTTGTGACATTATTGATGAACGCAGTATCATCAATGCCATTGTGGGTTTATTGGCAACAGGTGGTTCAACAAACCATACCATGCACATCGTTGCTTACGCTCGTGCTGCTGGTATTATTGTTACTTGGGATGATTTCTCAACCTTATCCAAAACCGTGCCATTAATGACACGGATATACCCAAATGGCCAAGCTGATATTAACCATTTTCATGTAGCTGGTGGTATGGCTTATCTTGTTAAGCAATTACTAAAAGGTGGGTTGTTACACGAAGATGTTGATACAATCATGGGTAAAGGTCTGCGACACTACACCAAAGAGCCCTTTATCGAAAATAATAAAGTAGTGTGGCGTGATGGTCTTGAGGTAAGCTTGGACTCGGATGTTATTCGTCCTATTGAAAATCCCTTTAGCAAAGAAGGTGGGTTATCCCTTCTAAAAGGAAATTTAGGTCATGCAATAATTAAAGTATCTGCAGTTAAGCAAAAAAATCGGATTATCGAAGCCCCAGCTGTGGTTTTTCATAACCAACATGATTTAGCCGATGCTATTTCCAGTGGTGAACTAAAACGTGATTGTGTTGCTATAGTACGTTTCCAAGGCCCAAAAGCCACTGGTATGCCTGAATTACACAAATTAACACCACTTTTAAGTAATCTTCAGGATCAGGGTCATAAAGTGGCCTTAGTGACAGATGGCCGTATGTCTGGTGCCTCCGGTAAAGTGCCTGCCGCAATCCATTTGACTCCTGAAGCACTAACTGGCGGTTTAATCGCCAAAATTAAAGACGGGGATCTAATTCGACTTGATTCGATAAAAAATACTCTATCTGTCCTAGTACCTGATGAAGAGATGAGTTTAAGAACTAACTCCGAATGTGACTTAACCCATTTTCATCAAGGAATGGGTCGTGAATTATTCGTCTCTCAGCGTCTATTAGTAAGTAGCGCGGAGCAAGGTGCTTGTACTCTGTTTAACGATTAAACGTTTCCTCTGACTAATGTTTGTATCTGTTTTATAGGTCCTTTCTCTTCTCTACGCCTAAACCGATGATCAAGTATAGCAGGCGAAGAATCTCAAACCAAAACAAAAATAGTTGGTCCGACCTTTCTTTTTGATTATTGGAATCTTAAATAATTCAAGCCATAGTTTCTAAGGATTTTTCGTACTCATCAAACTTATCAGTGACTTTTTTCTCGGGTGTACCACCAATCAAGCTAAAAACAATGATGGTAATAGTTGAGAACAGAAAACCAGGCACGATTTCATATAAGTCAAAAATACCACCGTATAAGTGTTTCCAAACTACAATGGTAACACCACCGACAATTATACCTGCCAAAGCTCCATTACGATTCATACCACGCCAGAACAGGCTTAATAGAATCGTAGGGCCAAAGGCAGCACCAAAGCCTGCCCATGCATAGGACACAAGCTCAAGCACAGAGCTTTCGGAGATCAACGCCAATACCATAGCGATGATAGAAATCAACAAAACAGCAAAACGACCCACGTTAACGATTTGTTTTTGTGTAGCATTTTTATTAATCAACTGTTTGTAAAAATCTTCGGCCAAAGCAGAAGACGATGTTAGCAATTGCGAATCAGCAGTACTCATAATGGCAGCAAGAATAGCAGCTAAAAGAATACTTGCCACAACAGGGTGAAAGACCGCGTTTACCAGCACCATGAAGATTTTTTCAGAGTCAGCCAGATGGTAACTCATATTAGCATCTACATAAACGATACCTGTTAAACCAATGGCCAAAGCTCCTGCTATAGATAATGCTGTCCAACACACCGCAATACGACGAGCTATTCTGATATCTTCATTAGAACGAGAAGCTTTAAAACGCGCTAAAATGTGAGGCTGGCCGAAGTAACCTAACCCCCAAGCAAGTAAATTAATAACGCCAATAGCACCGAGTGGTTCACCACTAACATTATTCCACATAGTAAGTAACTCAGGGTTTTTCGCTTCAAGCGCGCTCGTAAATTGCGAAATATCACCTTGAAGAACCACAATAGGAACGACGACCAATGCTGCAGACATCATTAAGCCTTGCACCAGGTCTGTCCAGGCAACCGCTAAAAAACCACCACATAATGTATAGGGAACCACACAAAAAGTACCGATAATTATTGCATACCGATAATCAAGATCAAATACAGTTTCAAATAATTTACCACCTGCAACCAAACCAGAGCTTGTATAAAACAAGAAAAAAAGCAAAATAAACAAAGCTGAAATAGTTTGAATCAGTTTGGATTTATCTTGGAATCGTTTAGACAAAAAATCTGGAAGCGTCAATGCGTTTTCAGACTGGATACTATAGGTACGAAGTCGTTTTGCACAAATTAACCAATTTAACCAAGTACCGATAAAAAGACCGCTAGCAAGCCAGATGGCTTCCATACCAGAAGAAAAAGCACATCCAGGAAGGCCTAACAGTAACCAGCCACTCATATCAGAAGCGCTAGCAGACAAAGCTACTGGCCAAGGTCCTAATGAACGACCACCTAAAAAATAAGCTTCTGGGCTTGAAGTAAATTTGCAAGTGTATAATCCGATGACAAGCATCACAATAAGATAAGCTAAAAAAATAAAACCTATCACGTAGTTGTTATATTCAACCATTTTTGTCCCCAGGTTTAATGAAATCACGCTGACGAGCTGTAAGCTTGCTTGCATATTCGCCTTCGTCCATATCGCGTCGTTATTCTAACACATTTATGAGCTAGGCTTTCAACCCAAGGCAGAAGTGTTCCCTTACTCAACAATGATGAGTGGTTGGTATATTTAGCGATTTAAAGTTTTTTTTCATAAAGATGGTCTACGGTAGTTTTCCAATAGTTGATTTGAAGTGTGATTTCTTGCTTCACTTACTTTTTCGTAAATAGATTTTTCATCGCATGAGGGAATGTAGCCACCTCTGAATCGATGTTTATTACCGTAACCTTAGTCATTGGTATGTTAGGTATATTGAAATTGAATCATCTAATTTTTAGACAGTTTGCAAGTCTGATATAAGCTATAAGATGAGATCTACTTCGTTCTCATCATGCACCCATCAGAAGATGGACCTCCATATCGTGGAAAAAGAGGCATGGCATCTAGCACCTTTAACGCGTAAAAAAAACATATGTCCTTCGTTCAAATTTTCCTCCAAATTAGGTGAATAGTATCATCAAAATTAGACGACCATTTCTGCATACATGCCTTATTTTTACCTTTCAAATTTCTTACTGAAACCTATTTGCACGATGTCACGAGCGATGCCTAGAACGCAGACGTCTACATAAGGATATAAGTGCTGGGCAGACACAGGAAACCAAGCCAAAACCAAATTATGGATCATATGCACTATATTTGAGTTTATTTTTAACACTGTATTGTCGCACACGACAATTGTATAAAAGTCTCTCATTCATATTATTCTATTTTTGATTACCCTAAACACACATAAACAAAAAAGTATAGGACATTAAAAACTCTATGCTTGGCACATTTTATTATTGATGGAAAAAGTCACTTCGAAATAGTTGCTTTAATATGAAATGCACCAGTTTCTACTTCCGTCACTTCAACTTGCGTTCTCGCATCAATATATTCTTCACTAATCAAAGCCCAATTCACTCCAGAATAATGGTACTTTGGATTAATCGTCGATGATACAGACTCGGTTACAACAAACTGGTGCCCTACCAAATCATTCTTCACTTTTTTAAAGCTAATATGTGATTGTATACGTTTTAGAGGTCGCCACAAAATAATAGCTACAATCGCCGTCATGATACCCATGCTAAACAACGCACTTAAACTACTGTTTGGAACAATGCCAATGTACAGAAGAATATCCGTCGCTATAGCTGCTAAACCAACAAAAAACAACACAAAAGACGAAAACCCCAAAACAGATACTTCAATGACTAATAAAATCAAACCAACAACAAACAAGCCTTCTGCTAGATTATTGGTAAAAAAATTCATGATTTAGCTCCCTTTCATCATATTTTGAATAATTGTCATGGCTTGAGCGACCACCACAGAGGCTTCAGTAGCACCATCAGGTAACAAAACAACAGACGACTCTTTTGCAATAGCATGTTTAGCATCGATAGCTTTAGTCGCTAAATCTAATTGAATGGCTTTCTGACCTTCTTCCTTAGCGGCGGCTTCACCTACTTGACGCAACGCCTCAGCCTGAGCAGACGCTACTGCAACGATGGCTTTCGCTTCACCTTCAGCACGTAATACTTGCTGTTCTTTGTCTGCTTCTGCGGCTAATACCACAGAAGCTTTTTGACCTTCCGCGCGATTAATCTCTGCTTGGCGATCTCCTTCGGACTCCAAAATCTGTGCCCGCTTCACTCGCTCAGCCTTCATTTGGGTTTCCATAGCTTCCATTACAGATTGCGGGGGAATAATATTCTTAATTTCATAACGCAACACCTGAATACCCCAGGGGCCAGACGCATCATTAATAGATGCTACGATATTAGTATTCAGAACATCACGTTCTTCGAACGTTTTATCTAATTCCATTTTACCCAATTCAGAACGCATAGTGGTTTGTGCTAGTTGGGTTACCGCAAAAACATGATTTTCAACACCGTAAGTGGCTTTATAAGGATCTAAAACACGAAAATACAAAACTCCATCAACACGTAAAGAAATATTATCCCTAGTGATAGCGCTCTGCTCAGGTACATCTATAGCCTGCTCTTTTAACGTACGATCGGCAGAAATTCGATCGATAAAAGGAAAAATGAAATTCAAACCCGCTTCTTTCGTTGATTGATATTTACCAAAACGCTCAATCACATACGCCTGATTCTGAGGTACAAACTTAATCGAATTTTTCAATAACACAACAACCAATATAAATACTAGAACCTGTACATTTAATATATAAGGGAGTATGGCACCCATAATTATCATCCTTCTTTAATTTTGAATAAATCAACACACTAAATTCTGATTATAAATCGGTATAAAAAAATCAGTAAGAAAAAAATAGTATCCATGCAATAAACACTTTTAACCTCCAAAAGTCATCAAAAAAACAACAAATACAATAGAAAATATAATTAAGTAAACAGCACACCACTACGTATTAAAGCAATGTCATCATCTTAGGACATCACTGTTGTAATACAATACATCTTGTACGTTCCGTAAAGGACTCTACGCCTTCTTTCAGAATTCTAAACAAGGTCACCCAAACAAATCATCCCTACTTTCCCCAACATCCGCCGAAAAATGCAAAATTCTTTGTATACAATATATGGTACAGCATATAGTACGACACGTAATCCCAAGATGACGTTAACACACTAAAATTCAAAACATTTGCTGAAATGAACATGAAAACTAAAAACACATGCACTTCACGATCAAATTATTCTAACAATATGACTTGCTTCGTCATTTGTTGCTAACTTATTAAATCCCAAATATGACCGTAGCACTTTATGAATATATCGGGTACTACTCACAGTTTCACCACTGCTTGATTTATTTAATACGGCGCTAGTATAAATGAAAGTTTCTTCAGTTTTATGGAGCAAAAGTTTACTAAGCTTGTTAATTCACGTTACACTGGGGGAACGTCAAAAAATAAATGACGTGCAAATCAATTCAATACCTTTAGTTGATGCAGTTTTTCATTGTGACTTTTCTTTGTAATGATCAAAATCTTTAATTGTTACTGAAGATGCTAAAATCACCTTATAAAATGATGTTGGAAATTTACGATACTACCTTTCATCTCGATATCATTAAAATAGTTCATACCGTACAAAGGGAGTTGACTCAGTGAGTATAGAATCATTGCTTGTTCGTTCTTGGTATGGGCATGCTAAGTGGACAAAAATATTTCTTCCGATGATGCCTTTTATAAATCGTGCTATAGAAAAGAAAAGAGAAAAATTTTTAGCCGATCCTGCATTGTCTTATACAGCTTCTGTTCCCGTGATTATTGTTGGTAACATCAGTGTTGGTGGTACTGGAAAATCTCCTATGGTGATTGCCTTAAGCAATTGGCTAAGAAAACAAGGTTATAAACCTGGGATTGTTTCACGTGGACATAATATGAAACCAATATCACCTATTTTTGTAACCTCTAGCAGTCGTGCTAGCGAGGTTGGGGATGAACCTGCTATGCTTTCTCGAAGAACAAAATGTCCTATAGTGGTATTTCCCAAGCGAGTTGATGCGATAAAATACTTGCTATCTCAATCGGATGTAAATGTCATTATCTGTGATGATGGTATGCAGCACTATATGTTAAACCGAGATATCGAAATAGCTATGATTGATGCACAGCGCGGCTTAGGTAATGGTCAGTTACTGCCTGTTGGTCCTTTACGCGAGCCTATAAATCGACTAGAAAGTGTCGATTTTATAGTCAGTATAACAGACAAATTAACCCCTAAACTCAATGAATTAAACTATCCAGTTGTTAAAACATCTATTCACTCTCCTTATTTAGCTTCTCTTGATGAAACTCGATCGCAAACATTTGATAAGGCATTTAAAAATAATAGACGGTGGCATGTGATAGCAGGAATTGGAAATCCTGGTCGTTTCTTAGATACTTTGAAATCCCTAGGTTTAAATAATATTGCTAGTGTTCGTTGGTTTATAGATCATTATATCTATTGCAAGGAAGATATCCCAGCACTAGATTCTGTAATCATGACCGAAAAAGATGCTATAAAATGCCGAGATTTGAGTGTGACAAATCCAGATATATGGTATCTACCTGTTTCATTAATATTACCAGACTCTTTTAAAATTCAATTACTAACTAAACTACAACATATAAAAAAAGAGAAACATCATGAATAAAGCATTACTAGATATCCTTGTATGCCCAATTACTAAAACACCTTTAACATTGAGTACAGATGGTACTGAATTGATCAGTAAAATGGGTGGTGTAGCATATCCAATTCGTGATGACATTCCAGTTTTATTAGAGTTAGAAGCGCGAACCTTAACAACAGACGAGCGTTTAGAGTCAAACTCAGCAAAATGAAACATATTAGAATATAAACTATTTGTTTGGTAAATATTTATCAGTCGCCTACAACTCAAGGTGTTTTAGAATACTATGCTACATAGTGAAGATTTCATCTAGCATTAGACTCATCTAGGATATTGGCTTATCATATTGATAGTGCTCTTTATCCTTTTTCAAATAAAGACATCAGCTGACATTATGATCAAGCATTTCTAGGCAACAAGAAAGAAAAATTACCCAAAAATAACCAAGCTAAATTAGTCATGTTTGGAAAGTTCATCCGATGTATTTCTCTGGGTGAAGTGCAAGATCTACATTATGAGACAGAAGATAATTTTGCAGAGATGTATTCTCATATACAGACTCTGTCAAATCACTTCGTTGATGGACTTTTTTCAAACTAATCATTTCACTTTTAATAAAGTAGTAATATCATGGCTGACAATTGCCTCGAGTTCTCTTCTCCACCAAGTTTTGTCCAAAAGAATATCTCTTTAGCATCCTATAATGCATTTCGATTCGATTATAAAGCACAATATTTCGCTACTATCAATACACTCAAATTATTAAAAGAAGCTATTCAATGGGCTAGGAGTGTAGATATTCCTGTTACTATAATTGGTAGTGGCAGCAATTTACTGATCTGCGACGGAGTGTTTGGCTTGGTGCTTATTAATCGTTTAATAGGTAAAACAATTATTTCAGAATTTGAAGAATCAATTTGCCTACGTGTTTCAGCAGGTGAAAATTGGCATAAATTAGTTGCTTATTCAGTTGCTAATCATTGGTATGGAATTGAAAATTTGGCGCTAATTCCAGGCACTGTGGGTGCAGCACCTGTTCAAAATATCGGAGCCTACGGTGTTGAGGTAAAAGATGTATTAACTCGATTACAAGTGTTTGATGTCATTACAGATGAGCTCAACTGGCTTAAGGCAAGTGAATGTGGTTTCACCTATCGAAACAGCCTTTTTAAAGGAGATTGGCAAGGAAAATATATCATTACAGCTATTGAAATACTCTTAAATCGTTCTCCTACCTTTTTGCTAAACTATGGTACTTTGAGCCAAAGTATTGAAGGTGAAATAACCTTATATAAAGTATTTGATGCGATTTGTCATGTTCGTAGTAGTAAATTACCTGACCCACTTAAGCTTGCTAATGCAGGCAGTTTTTTTAAAAATCCAGTTGTTAATGCAAAGCAGCATGATAAATTGAAAAACCAGTTTCCCAATTTGGTATCATATGTTTTTGAAAAAGGTTATAAACTTGCTGCTGGCTGGCTGATTGAACAAGCAGGTTGGAAAGGTGCAATTCATAGAGGTGTCGGTGTTTACGATAAGCAAGCTCTGGTTTTAGTAAGTTATTCTGAGAATAAAGCAGACGCGCTGTTGGAGTTAGAAGATTTAATTAAACAATCTGTACTGAAAAAATATGGCGTATTTTTAGAACGAGAACTCGTAAAGCTTCCGATGATAAATTCTACGACGAATTTAAGTAAGGATGATACTAAGTGAAAATTGGTATATTGGATTCAGGTGCTGGTGGTTTGAAAATACTTAATGCTATTCGTCAAAAAAGCCCAGCTTTAGATCTGGTTTATTTGGCAGATGAGTCTTCTGCACCATATGGAGAGAAGAGTCCAGAGCAGATTCGGTCACGTGTAATTAAGATAGGTGCTTTTTTTGAAGAACAAGACGTCAAGGCCATTGTGGTAGCATGCAATACAGCAACTGTGGTTGCCATCAAATCTCTACGAAACAGTATTAGTTTACCCATTATTGGTATTGAACCAGCAGTTAAACCTGCTTTTCGTTTCGATGGGCCGCGAAATGTGGCAGTATTGGCAACCTCCTTGACCGCCAAGAGTGGTCGTCTAAAAGAATTGATTAATCGATGGCGTGAGAACAATCAAGTCACTGTGATGTCATCAGCTACTTTGGCATTAGCCATCGATGCCTTACCAGAATCTAAAACACAAGTTATCAATACAGTTATATTTCTTTGTGAACAGATGCGTAATAAAGAGATTGATACTTTGGTATTGGCTTGCACGCATTATCCACTTATCAAACAATTGTTTATTGACGAACTTGGATCGACTTGTGAAATTATAGAGCCCAGTAGTGGTGCGGTAGCGCAATTAATTCGTCGTTTACAGAAAAATTATGGTGTCTTAGTTGATGAAATTTTAAAATCCAAGTTGCGTGGTTCCCTAACGTTGTGTAGCACACAAGACAAGACGAATATGGATCGATTATCAAATTGGATAGAAGATAAAGCAGCAATTAGCTCAAAAGAATATGTGTTGCTGTGACAATGTATCTTCTTAAAAATAAAATTAATAATGTCAGTGCATCTATTCATTAATCAGTTCTTTCAAATCGTGCCCTAGTTAAATTACATGAATACAATACAGGCAATGATTTGCTAAATACTCCAAAATTCTATTTCAAACTGTTCCTAAAAGTCTTTTCAACGAAACTGCTTGAGTCTTTTCGTGTACAAAGGAGTAAATGTTGAGTCATAACTTTGTATACCATAAAAAATGATTCAATATATTCTGAAAAATATCATCCACATTAAGATTAAATCCTCTGAAATTTACATTTGGACAAACCAACATCTGGTATAACTAGAAAACCATACCAAAAACAGCATTACAGAGACTTCTACAAGTACAGAACCAAAAGTTCAAATAATGAAGTAGTAAGGATACCTTGAGTTCAAAGAGGTTTGAGGTATCAGTCATACCAACAACTACTGTAACATTGTGAGATTAGTTTCATACGTTTTGCTAGCCAATAAGAAATAGCAAAAAAGATCATAAGTTTGGATCAATAACAGAAATTACAATAAACTCTATCACTTCAGATGTAGATAAAATAACACTAGTCTGGAATTCAAATAATAAAGTAACGATCAACCGCTGTACAAGGCTCTGTATTGAATAACTATAAAAAAAGGGTTATAAACCATAAGACATCAAACGGTTATAACGACGAGCCAATAGTTCTTCTTTTGTTAACACATCCATACGAGCCAAAGCCGCCAAGATGTTTTCTTTCAAACGACAAGCAGTTTGTCCATGGTCAATATGCGCTCCCCCCATTGGTTCTTCAATGATGGTATCAACAAATCCCAATTCTCTAAGCCGGGGTGCTGTAATACCCATAGATTTTGCTGCGTCTGGTGCACGATCGACACTCTTCCAAAGAATCGATGCACAACCTTCTGGTGAAATAACGGAGTAAGTACCGTATTGCAGCATCATCAGCTCATCACACACACCAATCGCCAATGCACCACCAGAACCACCTTCACCGATAACATTAGAAATAATTGGTGTTTTAAGGTGAGACATAACCGCTAAACTAAAAGCAATCGCTTCACTTTGACCACGCTCTTCAGCTCCAATACCAGGATACGCTCCTGGTGTGTCAATGAGCGTAATAATTGGCATATTGAAACGTTCAGCCATCTCCATTAAGCGCAGCGCTTTACGATAACCTTCTGGGCGTGGCATACCAAAATTACGAAGCACTTTTTCTTTTACTTCACGGCCTTTTTGATGGCCAATAATCATCACAGGACGGCCATCTAAACGCGCAATCCCGCCAACGATCGCTCGGTCATCTGCATAGTGACGATCACCATGCATTTCTTCAAAATCGGTAAAAGCATGCTCGATGTAATCTAGAGTATAAGGGCGTTTAGGATGACGTGCCAATTGTGACACTTCCCAAGCATCGAGATTGCTAAATAAACTTTGAGTCAATACTATTTTTTTATTTTCAAGGCGGCTAATCTCATCACTGATATTAAGATTGTTATCATTGCTGACTAAACGCAATTCTTCAATTTTTTGTTCGAGTTCAGCAATTGGCTTCTCAAAGGGTAGATAATCTAAATTCATGTTTAATCACATCGCTATTTGGTTATCATCAAACACACAGGCAAAAGACACTTCACCATTTTCTTTGTCGGCATACTGATTACCAGGCACTATTGTACAAATTATAAAATAAAGCTAGATATACAATAACTGAACATTTTTTTTACCATATTGCTTCTGCAATTCATGAATTAATTCATCATCAGGACAAATTCTCCAATTAGAACCAAGTCTAATATCACCATGGGCTTGATCGGTGTCAAAACCTATCACCACATCACAGCCATCACCTCGAAAAGGTTCCATGTAATTAGCCAAGATCTGAATTTCAGACTGAGTTACACTTTGTTCCGTCCATGTAATACGTAGCGCCTCCACGTGATTTACCCTAGCTTGGATGATATCAAGTATATTTCGCGCAATGACTTTCTTCTCTCCATGAAATTCACCAATCATAACTTCCCCTTCTACCACCACTACTTTATCTTTTATAATAACGTTTCTAAAAATTTCAAAGTTATCTGGAAATACGGTCACTTCGATACGAGACGAACGATCATCCAACGTCATAAAGGCAATATTACCACCCTTCTTGCTCTTGATAATACGAAGATCAACAATCAAGCCAGCCATGACTTGCATATCACCTCGTTTAGGCTGTAAATCAACAATACGAGCATGGGAAAAACGACGGATTTCTTTTTCGTACTCGTCTATCGGATGACCCGTTATATACAAACCTAGAGTATCTTTCTCACCATCCAGACGCTGACGACCAGACCATTCATGGCGAATACCAACTTCATCATAAGCATTTTCAGTGGTTTCTTCCACTACAAGACCAAACAAATCCATTATACCCGCATCATTATTTTTGGTATCTTGATTAGCCCTTTTCAAAGCTTCATCAATAGAAGCGAACAAGGTTGCACGATTGGGACCTATAATATCAAAAGCACCGGAGCGAACCAAAGCTTCCAAAACACGTTTGTTTACCTTGCGTCCAACACGTGAACAAAAATCAAAGATATGTTTGAATGGACCGTCTTTACGTGCTTCCACAATAGCTTCGATTTGGCTTTCACCCACTCCTTTGATTGCCCCTAAACCGTAAACAATAACGCCTTCAGGCGTCACCGTAAATTTAAACATAGACGCATTTACAGTTGGCAGTTCTAAAGACAACTTTATAGATCGACACTCTTCAACGAAGATGACGATTTTATCTGTGTTTTGCATATCCGCAGACAATACTGCAGCCATAAAAGGCGCTGGATAGTGTTTTTTCAGCCAAGCGGTTTGGTATGATACCAAAGCGTAAGCAGCAGAGTGAGATTTGTTAAAACCATAGCCAGCAAACTTCTCCATCAAATCAAAAATATTACCAGAAAGTTTTCTACTGACGTTATTTTTGAGTGCACCTTCCATAAAAATCAAGCGTTGCTCGGCCATAACCTCAGCTTCTTTCTTACCCATAGCACGACGTAATAAGTCGGCACTACCAAGAGAGAATTTTGCCAATACCTGAGCAATCTGCATTACTTGCTCTTGATACAAAACGATACCGTAAGTCGGCTCCAACACAGGAATTAAATCTTGATGCTGATAATCAGAATGTGGAAAAGCTAACTCGGCACGACCATGCTTACGGTTAATAAAATCGTCCACCATACCTGAACCAAGAGGGCCTGGACGGAACAAAGCCACCAAGGCGATAATATCCTCAAAGCGAGATGGTAAAAGCTTCTTAATCAATTCTTTCATGCCACGGGATTCCAGCTGGAATACCGCAGTCGTTTCTGCACGCTGTAACAATTCATAAACCAACTTATCTTCTAGATCGATAAGGGTAATATCCAATGGCGGCTTACCTGCCACCTTATGGATGATATTAATGTTTTTAACTGCCCAATCGACAACAGTGAGCGTTTTCAGACCCAAGAAGTCAAACTTAACCAATCCAGCTTCTTCCACATCGTTTTTATCATATTGAGTCACCAAGCCTGTGCCATCTTCCTCACAATATAATGGTGAAAAGTCAGTCAATTTTGACGGTGCAATAACCACACCACCGGCATGTTTACCAAAGTTCCGCATCACTCCTTCTAAGGAAAAAGACATTTCCATGATTTCTGCAGCATCTTTATTCCCTGCAAGAAACTTAGGCAAAGTAGGTTCTTCTCTCATGGCTTTTTTTAGTGTCATGCCAATCTCAAAAGGGATCATTTTCGACAGTTTGTCTCCGAGATTATAAGGCTTACCTTGCACTCGTGCTACATCACGTACCACTGCTTTCGCGGCCATGGCACCAAAAGTAATAATCTGAGAAACAGCATCTCGTCCATATGTTCGCGATACATAGTCGATAACTCTATCTCGGTTGTCCATACAAAAGTCGATATCAAAATCAGGCATGGAAACACGTTCTGGATTCAAAAATCGCTCGAACAGCAAATCGTATTCTAGTGGATCTAAATCGGTAATTTTAAGTACATAGGCGACTAATGATCCCGCACCAGAACCACGCCCCGGGCCAACTGGAATGTCGTTGTCTTTCGCCCATCGAATAAAGTCCATTACGATCAAAAAGTAACTAGGAAATCCCATCTGATTAATGATGTTTAATTCAAAATCGAGACGATCCCAATATTCTTGGTAACGTTTTTCGATCCGTTCACCATACTTATTTACCAAAAAATCAAGGCGTTCTTTCAAACCATCGTAGGAAATTTTTTTAAAAAAATCCTCCATGGTCATACCCTTTGGCACCGGAAAATCTGGCAGAAAATATTTACCAAGTAATACATCCACATTACAACGTTTAGCGATCTCAACTGTATTTTCTAGTGCCTCTGGAATATCTTCAAACAACGCCTGCATTTCTTGCGGAGTTTTGAAATACTGTTCCTCGGAATAGCGACGTTTTCGGCAAGGATCATCCAACGTAACACCATCGTGTATGCATACACGAGCTTCATGAGCTTCATGATCCTCACGTTTTAAAAATCGTACAGCATTGGTAGCCACAACAGGGCAGCCCAACTTATCCGCTAAAGGCACAACTGCATGAATAAAGTGCTCTTCACCTGGGCGCCTAGTACGCTGTAACTCAACATAGAAACGATTCGGAAATACTGACATCCAATAGATCAAACGCATCTTGGCTTCTTCCATGTGTTCTTTCTGGAGTAATATGCCAATATCACCAAAAACTCCACCAGACAAGGCAATGATATCTTCATTGTTTTCTTCAACCCATTCGCGCTTGATGACAGGACGGCTTTTTACTTGACCTAACTGATAACCTTTAGAAATCACCTTAATGATATTTTTATAACCTTGATTCGACATTGCAAGTAAAGTAAGACGAGAGCTTTCCTCGACCACATCATCGATTTCTAACACGACATCCACACCACAAATAGGCTTAATACCTTTGTTCATGGCTTCTTTGTAAAAACGTACAAAACCACAGAGGTTGTTTTCATCTGTGATCGCCACCGCTGGCATGGTCATGGATCTCGCTGTGCCAAGTAAACCTTTGATTTTGACTAATCCATCTATTAAAGAAAACTCAGTATGAACACATAAATGGACAAACGATGTTAACAAAATATTATCCTTCTAAGATTTTCTTGACTGGCCCAAATGTGTGCCTATGAATAGGGGTGATACTAAATTCTTTTATCGCTGCAAGATGCACGGCAGTAGGATAGCCTTTATGCTTTTCAAAAGCATAGGCAGTATAGACATCTGCCATTTTGACGAAATCCCGATCGCGAGTCACTTTCGCTAGAATCGAAGCAGCAGAAATTGTCTGATGACATGCATCTCCTCTGACAACTGCTTCTGCACTGCAAGTTATCTTTTTAGGAACTCGGGTCCCGTCAATCAAAACATGCTCAGGTGTTACTGATAATTTAGCAACAGCACGACTCATAGCCAGCATACTAACGTGTAATACGTTAAACTCATCAATTTCCTCAATGCTTGCAATAGCAATACCGTAAAACACGGCCTTTACTTTGATCTCTTCAAATAGCGTTTCACGTTTTTTTTTTCGATAGATTTTTAGAATCGGCTAAACCATCAATTCTGCTATTTGGATCTAAAATCATAGAAGTAGCAATCACTTCACCAGAAAGAGAACCACATCCTACTTCATTTACCCCTGTTACAAGCTCACCAAAATATACAGTACTAACAAAAGGCTTCATCGAACAGGTTTCCCATCAATCATATTAATAATAGCTTTTGCTGCTGTGGCACCCGCGTTTTTTTTTAACATTTCATGAAGCAACCGGTATTGGTTTTGAATATTGTGATCTCCTAAAAAGGACTGCCAAGTTTGTAATAAACATCGTGCTAAATTAACAGGTGTTGCATCATTCTGTAATAGTTCAGGAACTAAAGCCTCATTTGCCAGCAAATTCGGCAAAGATACATAAGGTACTTTAAGCATACGAGACGTAATGGCATAAGTAAGCTTACTAAAACGATAGGCAACTACCATCGGTCTTTTTACCAACATGGCTTCCAATGCTGCTGTACCAGAAGCCAGTAAGATAGCGTCACTTGCCGTCATAACAACACGTGACTGATTATCAACCAAAACCGCCTCCACATTAGCGGCACGCAACAGGCCCTCAATTTGTATTTTACGCTCTTCGTTCACAGCAGGAATTAGGAAAATTGCTTTTGGTTTCTGTAACTTAATCAACTTCATTGCATTAATAAACAACGGTGCTAAACGGCCCACTTCACCACCACGAGAGCCAGGCAAAATACCAAATACAGGACCCTCTAGTTGAGCAGATAAGTGCAATTGCTTGCGAGCTTTTACCACATTATTTTGCATAGGAATATCGTCTGCTAACGTATGACCAACACAAACTACCGGAATATTGTGATCATGATAAATAGGCAGCTCAAATGGAAACAGGACTAATGTCAAATCGACCGATTCTTTGATATTGAAAATACGTTTTCGACGCCATGCCCAGACTGATGGACTGACATAATGAACGGTTTTAATGCCTGCTGTCTTCAATTTACGCTCTAGTAGTAAATTGAAATCTGGAGCATCAATACCAATAAAAGCAGTAGGTGGATTAGCCAAACAGCTATCATAAAGACGCTTACGGATTTGCAAGAGCTCACATAACCTCCCTAACACTTCAATTAATCCCATTACAGACAAACGTTCCATGGGAACAAGGCTATTTAGACCTTGTGCCTGCATTAACGGTCCACCAATACCTTCAAACACCGCTTCAGGCTGTAACGCCTTGAGATGAGCAATAAGGTTCGCCCCAAGCATATCACTTGACAACTCACCAGCTACTAATACATAACGTATCAAAAACGTCATCCTATTCTTTCCATCTTTAGAATAAAAAACCCCGAATCAATCCGGGGTTTTCATGAAATAGTACTTAAGTTATCGAACAATACCACGTTTAGAACGTCGGATTGACAAAACAAACTCAGCCACCTCTTTAATATCATAAACACCATTATTTTCAATACAGTACAAAGCTTGCTCTAGCGTTAGATCTTTTAGATAAATGGTTTTGTACGCTTTTCTCAGTGCCCTGATCACATCTTGAGGCACACCCCGGCGACGCATACCTTCAAAGTTCATACCATGTGCTTTTGCAGGATTACCAGATACCATCATAAATTGAGGAACGTCTTTTGTCACCATAGACCCCATACCACACATACTAAAAGAATTTACTTGGCAAAATTGATGGATGCCGGTATAACCACCTAAGGTAATAAAATCCCCTACTTTGACATGGCCAGCTAAGGCAGCGTAATTGGCAAAAATGTTGTTATTACCAATAACACAATCATGTCCAACATGTGTGCTTACCATAAATAAGTTATAGTCACCAATCTGAGTCATTCCATTATCTTGAATAGTACCACGATGAATAGTGGCATTTTCACGTATGACATTATGATCACCAATTAATAATTTCGTTAACTCACCTTTGTACTTCTTGTCTTGATTCACTTCACCAACAGACGCGAACTGATAAATCGCATTGCATGAACCAATCACCGTATGACCATTGATGACTACATGAGATTTAATAATACTATTCGAGCCAATCTTTACATCAGGCCCAATAACGGAAAAAGGTCCAATTTCAACACTTGGGTCGACTTCAGCTTTTAGGTCAACTAGAGCTGTTGAGTGTATCGCCACTTATAACTTCCTGTCTGCACACATAATCGTTGCGATACAAGCTAGCTCGCCATCAACGGTCGCTTTGCATTCGAATTTCCAGATGCCACGTCTTTCAGTGATAATCTTCGCTTCTAATTGTAGTCGATCTCCCGGTACAACAGGACGTTTAAAGCGCGCTTTATCCGACCCTACAAAATAATAAATAGAACCATCTTCCGGCGTTTTATCCATTGTTTTAAATCCTAAAATTCCGGCGACTTGAGCCATTGCTTCAATAATTAACACACCAGGCATAATTGGATGATTAGGAAAATGACCAATAAAAAAGGGCTCATTTATTGTGATATTCTTGTAAGCAATTATAGAATTGTTCAGATTAATTTCAACAACACGATCTACCAATAAAAAAGGGTACCTATGAGGTAAATATTGATGAATTTCATTCACGTCCATCATTTGGCATCAACCTTTTGTTAAAAGCCTGTTGACTTGCTGTTTTAATTTTGAGATTTGCCTTGACATATCATCAATTCTTCTAAGTCTTGCTGCCGAACGTCGCCACTTATCTGTTTTTTCAAGCCCTGTACCAGAGGAATAAGAACCTGCTTTTAGAATAGACTTACTTACTAAACTCATCGCTGTTATATGCACTTGATCCACTATATTTAAATGACCAACAATGCCAACTCCTCCTGCAATAGTACAGAAAGAACCAATCTTTGTACTACCTGCAACAGCAACGCAACCTGCAATTGCTGTATTATCGTCAATTATTACGTTGTGAGCAATCTGCACTTGATTATCGATTTTCACACCATTACCAATTTGAGTATTTTCTAAGGTGCCGCGATCTATTGTGGTATTAGCACCAATTTCTACTTGATTACCAATGTTAACACCACCAATTTGATTGATTTTTTCCCAACCTTTTTTCATTGGTACGAAGCCAAAACCATCTGCCCCTATAACTACACCACTGTGGATAATAACCTCCTTACCAATAGATACATCATGATAAATAGTCACATTAGGACAAATCAATGAATCAGCACCTATCTTGGAACCTCGACCAACAACACACCCAGCCCCTATGAAGCAACCATTCCCAATAACGACATCATCATCAATAACAACATTAGGAGCAAATATCACATCATCTGCAATAATTGCACTGTGAGAAATAGTACAACTGGTGGCTGTTCCTGTCCAAAACTGAGTAATAGGTGAAAATAAATGCGACAACTTAGCAAAAGCCAAATAAGGATTATGTACAATAACTGCATTATCGACCAGAGCTGCGAGTTCCTCACTCTTCACTAAAACAGCTCCAGCACAGGTGTGATTTAGCTGACTTTGATATTTTGGATTTGACAAAAAACTTAATTCATAGGCCGTTGCATTTTTCAAGGTCCCTAATCCAGTAATTCGAAGATTGATATCTCCTTTCACTTTACCCTGAACCTTTTTTGCTAACTGTGCCAAAGTATAACCCATGCGTTATTTACCTTTATTCATATGTTCAACTAATGCTTTTGTAATATCAACACCAGGAGCAGAATAAATCGCTGCATTACGATTTAACACCAAATCCAACTTACGATCTTTAATAATCGATTTTAAAGCCACCTCACCTTCAGGTGTAAGCTGATTAATAACTTCTTGTTCTAAACTTTGAGCTTGACGCTGCATGCTTGCCGCCATAGACATCATTCGATTTTCTTTTTGATCTAAATCAGCACGACGTTTTTTCAATTCAGCAGCACTTAATGTTAATTCATCTCGCTTGAGAATATCAGCTATTTTTTGTACTTTTTCTTGTTCGCTTTTTAATCGAGCATCTAGAGCCTCGACCTTTTTTCTCGGCTCTGCTGATTCCTTTTGACCACTATTACTCTGCAATAATGCAGCCCTAAAATCTACAACAGCAATCGTTTCAGCATAAACACTAGTTATTAGTATTAAACTAACAAGAGCACCTAACAATTTTTTCATATTTTATATCCTTATGTATCCATTACAGTTAATTAAAATGTTGTTCCCAATTGAAATTGAAAGCAATCTGTACTATCATTACTTTCGACGTTTAGTGCTTTCGCTAAAGTAAACGATAAAGGTGCAATGGGTGTAATCCAAGTCCAACTTAAACCTATGCTATAGCGTAACTGAGAAGCATCGAATCCTTCTTTGCATTGATCATTTGAAGCTAAACAACGATTAGTAAATACGTTACCAGCATCTAAGAAAAAAGAAGTACGAATTGAATTGTGGTTTTTTACACCAGGCATAGGAAAGATCAGCTCGACCGCTGCTGTCGTTAAAATATTACCACCCAAAGCTGACTGCGTAATGGTTGACTTTGGTGAATAAGAGTTTTTAGGCCCTAAAGAAGATGTGCTATAACCTCGCACTGAATAAACACCGCCAGCAAAGTAATTGTCAAAAAATGGCAATCGATCGGTCGATCCATAACCATTAGCGTAGCCAAAACGACCTCTCACGTGAAACAACCAGAGGTTCGAATTATGGATGTTCCAATACTGTTCGTAATCTAGTTCAAGTTTATAATATTCTTGATCACCTAATGGGGTCGCTAAAGATAAACCAACTGTCGATGAATAGCCATCTGATGGCAATATACCACCAATCAAATCACTATTCGACCAAGTGATAGACCCTAAAACATTTTTAAAACTATTCCCGTTATCATCAACATACTCTTGGGTTTCAAGAGATGGTTCATAACCCAATTTAACCGTTGTTTTCTTCATGGTTGTCTCAAAAGTTAAACGTTGTGTATCTGAAATTGGATAACCATAACTTACACCCGCACCAATATTATCAAGCTTATAATCTTCTACATTTTGATCAGCATAGTTGCTTTTTTGGTAAAAGAGCTTAACACCACGACTGACACCATCAACCGTAAAATAGGGGTTAGTATGATCAATCGAGTAATTTGCAGAACCATTAGAACGCTGCAGACTAAAGGCGAGTTTATTACCCGTTCCTAAAAAATTAGATTTTGATATGCCAAAACTTAATATAACACCGTCTGAATCAGAAAAACCAATGCGGGCCTGAATATTACCAGATGCCTTTTCTTCCACTTTTACATCCAAATCTACCTGATCTGTTATGCCTTGAACACGAAGAATTTTAATATCTACATTACTAAAGAAACTAAGTCGTCCGATACGGCGTTTGGATTCCTCAATTTTAGAATGAGTAGCAAGAGCGCCTTCAAACTGAGTCATTTCACGACGCAATACCTCATCATGCGTTTCACTATTGCCACTAAATACAATTCGGCGCACATACACTTTAGGACCAGGTAAAATTTGATACACTAAATTCACTTTATGATCAGATAGTTTTTCTGGTAATACATTAACATTAGCAAAAAGATAACCGTAATTTCCAAGTTCAGTCGAGATATCTTCAACCGTCTTCATCACATCACTACGAGAGAAAACACTTCCTTTATTCTCGTTAATATGTTTCCAAACCAAATCCTTTGGAATGGACAAACTTCCATTTAATGAAATTTTATTCAAAGTGTAGGGCTCACCCTCATTTATATTAATAACAATATAAATATCTCGCTTATCAGGAGAAATACTAACTTGCTTAGAAACTATCTTGAAATATAAGTAACCCCGATCTAAATAAAAACTCTTTAAACTGTCTAAATCAATCTGTAACTTAGCCTTGGAATATTCATCAGCAGAATTGAAAAAATTCCAGAAAGCACCTTTAACACCAGATTTAAAGTTTTCGACAAGCTGTTTATCAGTAAAACTTTTATTACCAATAATATTGATATGAACGATCTTAGCTGCTCTACCTTCGTCAATTTTAATGACAACACCAATTCGATTACGAGACATTTTCTTCGTTGTTATGCTCACTCTGGCACTGTATCGACCCAGTGCATAATATTGATGTTGCAACTCCTGTTGTATTTGATTCAAGGTTTCAGGATTGTATCTTTCCCCTACTTCTAAACCAGACAGTTTTAAACCACGCTTAAGATTCTTGGTTTTAATTAACGAGTTACCAACAATGGTAAAGTTGCCAATAGAAGGACGTTCAAACACTTTGAAAATAAGAACACCTTTTTTATTTTCATAAACATCTATATCACTAAAGTAACCTGTTCCGAAAAGCGAGTCGATTGCTTTATAAACTTTATTGGAATTAAAGGGTTGACCTTGTTGAAAACCAATCAAATCAAAAGCTCTAGTTGATGACATTTGCACCAAACCATCGATACGAATATCTTCTATATCCTTTGCGATACTATATACACTTACTAAAGTCAACAATACAGCTAAAACAACTTTCATATATACCTCACCGTAAACGAGCTATATCGTTAAAAATGGCAATGGCCATTAACACAAATAACAAAGAAGCACCAACTCGATACGCCAGTGCTCGAACTCTATCAGATACTGGTTTACGACGAATGGCTTCAATGCTAAAAAATACTAAATGCCCACCATCTAATACAGGAACAGGCAACAAATTCAAAACGCCTAAACTAACACTTAAATAAGCCATAAGATTTAAAAAGGATTGTAAACCAATATCCGCGGATGCGCTGGCCGCTTTTGCTATAGTGATCGGACCAGATAAATTATCAATAGAAATCAAACCATGGAACATTTTACTAATAGAAGACACAGTCAAATAGACCATATCCCAAGTTTGATATATACCATAAATAATGGATTGAAAGAGCCCAAAATGACGTTCTCGAATCAAACTTTTATCCAACCTTGGTAACACAACATCTAAGCCAACGTAGCCCATATCAATATTGTCACGCTCAATTGTCTGTGGAATCATAGATAAGTCAACCCGTTTATCGGCTCGTTCAATTTCCACAGATATTTTAGTTCCAGGATGATTTTGAACCAAACAAGCAAACTGACCCCATTGGGATATAGGATGCTTATTAACCGAAACAACCTTATCCCCTATCTTAAAGCCCGCTTTTTCTGCTGCCCCATCTTTAACAACATGTGCAATAGTCGGTATAACTTCAGGTTGCCAAGGCCTTAGACCAAAGGCATTAATTAAATCCTTTGGTTCCTTACCTGACATCCAATGTTCCAAAGTAATTTTATCTTCTTGTTTTCCTTTTGTATCATTTTGGTAACTAACGGTAATAGTTCCGCTTTTACCAATCAAGTCTATTAACACTAAATTTACACTTTCCCATGAAAATACGTGTGTGTCATCTATTGCAACAATTTCATCACCAGGTTGAATATATGTTTGAGAAATCGGAGAATTAGCTATTACTTCACCAACTTTAGGTGCCAAATACTGAATCCCCATCAAGGCTACGATGGTATAGATCACTGTCGCCAAAATAAAATTAGCGACAGGCCCTGCCACCACAATCACAAAACGTTGACAAACTGATTTATTATTAAACGCCTGTGACTTAAAAGCATCAGGAATATTGACTTCACGCTCATCAAGCATGTGTACATAACCACCTAACGGTATCAATGCTAAAGTATATTCCGTACCCGTTTTAGCGACAAAACGTAAAATAGGTTTACCAAAACCCACTGAAAAGCGTAATACACTTACCCCACAGCATCTAGCAGTAAAAAAGTGACCAAGCTCATGAAAGGTAATAGGTATTCCTAAAGAAATAAAAATTGCTAAAATATTTTGGATCATTTCCAAGCGCTCTCAGTAATAAACTGATTCGTTAAGACACGAGCCGCTTTGTCAGCCGTAAAAACGACATCGAGAGAATCTACAACCTTGATATCAGAAGAACGCAATACAGCCTCATTAATTTGAGCAATATCTAAAAAACCAATTTTATCGTCGATAAAAGCGGAAACAGCAACCTCATTGGCTGCACTTAGTATAGCCATCGCAGTCCCACCCATATACCAAGCTTCGGTAGCCAATCTTAAATTTGGAAAACGATCTCTATCTGGGGACTCAAAATGCAGAGAAGCTAATTGAATAAAATCTAAAGGAGGAACTTTTGTTTCTATACGATTAGGCCAGGTCATACCGTACGCAATAGGTACTTTCATATCAGGATTACTCATTTGCGCAATAACTGATCCGTCACGATAAGACACCATTGAATGGATAATACTTTCCGGATGAACAACTACATCCACATCTTTTGGCGTAACATTAAATAGCCAACAAGCTTCAACTAGTTCAAGGCCTTTATTCATTAGTGTCGCCGAATCAATAGAAATTTTTTGTCCCATAGACCAATTAGGATGAGCACACGCCTGAGCAAGAGTCACATTTTGCATTTCTGACATAGTACAACAACGAAACGGGCCACCTGATGCAGTAAGAATTAACTTACTGACATCCTGTTTGTGTACCCCTTTTTGTGTTTTAGGCAAACTTTGAAAAATTGCATTATGCTCACTGTCTATAGGAAACAGAGCCACATTATGCTTGGCAACTTCATCCATAAATAGTTTGCCTGCTGTTACCAAAGCTTCTTTGTTTGCCAATAAAATACGTTTTTTAGCTCGAATACTTGCTAAAGTAGGCTTAAGGCCCGCAAACCCTATAATAGCGGCTATCACCAAATTTACTCGCTCATCCTCAGCAATACTGTTTAACGCGCCGACTCCCCATTCAAAGGAAATAGGCAAACCATTACATGAAGCAGCAACACAATCTCGTGCGTTTTGAGAACCCATTACAACACGTTTTGGTGAAAAACGGTGACAAACATCCACCATTTTTTTAACACTCGTGTTTGCTGACGCACAAGCTAAAAAAAATTTATCAGGATGCTGCTCAATAATATCCAACGTACTTTGGCCAACAGAACCAGTTGCTCCGAGCAAACAAATACCTTGCATTATAGCCATCCAAGAACAGACAATAACAATACATAAATAGGAGCAGCAGCGGTTAAACTATCAACTCGATCCATTAAACCACCATGTCCAGGTATCAAATGACCAGAGTCTTTCATGGATTCATGTCGCTTTAGTAAACTTTCCATCAAATCCCCTAAAACGGAGAAAAAAACAGTTATTAAACCAATTGACAAAAGGATTCCCCATGCTCTGAATGAAAAGTTAACTAAATAAGAAAATAAGGCTAAACCAATTTGAGTAAATATTATTCCACCCATCACACCTTCCCAAGATTTGCCTGGACTTACTTTAGGGGCCAATTTATTTTTGTTGAATGCTTGTCCGAAAAAATAAGCACCAGAGTCAGTCCCCCAAACTAATCCCATCAGAAGCAAAATCCAAACGATGAAATTATTTGATTCTTTCAATACAGCTATAGCACACCAAGCTGTACTTAAAGCGACCAAACCGAAAACAAGTCGACTTACTTTAAAACGCCATAATTTCCGAGAAGGATAATTGATAACCCAATGAAAAGCGATTAACCAAACAAACGGGCTAATATAGAGGACATTTTTTTGCCAGCCAAGATAACGAATTAAAAAACATAATAAACCAACAAAAGAGGTGAAAACGACTCTCAAAAATGTTGCTTGAACACCAGATAGACGTGTCCATTCCCATCCAGCAAACAGAGCAACAATACCTATTATCAAAATGAAGCTGTTTTTTTCTAAAACAAAAATACCACAAACAAATAAAACGGCCATAATAATGGCACTAAAGATACGAAGAAATAACATAATTTATCGACTACCATAACGACGCTGGCGATTTTGATAAACTGAAATAGCCGAATCAAAATGCGATTTATCAAAATCCGGCCACAATACCGGTAGAAAAATAAGCTCAGTATAAGCCATCTGCCATAACAGAAAATTACTGATGCGCTCCTCACCAGACGTACGAATCAATAAATCCGGCACAGGCAAATCCGCTAGCTGAATATAATTACCCAACATAGTCTCATCAATATCATCAACAGAAATGTTACCCAGTACAGCCTGCTTAGCAAGCTCTTTCGCCGCTTGAGCAATATCCCAACGACCACCATAATTAGCAGCAATCACTAATACCATACCACCGTTGTTTATTGTTTTCGCTTCTGCCTTAGAAATCTGGTGTTGTAACAGAGAGCTAAAACCAGACAAATCTCCCATAATACGAAGACGAATATTATATTTATGAAGGTGTTTTACTTCTTTTTTCAGTGAGTGCATAAACAATCCCATTAGAGCATCAACTTCTACCTTTGGTCGTTTCCAGTTTTCACTGGAAAAAGCAAACAAAGTTAAGGCTTTAACACCAGATTTTGCAGACATCTTCACAACACGACGTACAGCTGAAGCACCCGCAGAGTGTCCTGCAATACTTGGAAGGTGTCTTTTTTTCGCCCAACGATTATTACCATCCATAATAATAGCAATATGAGCAGGCATTGCTTCAGAGAAAATTTTTAACTCAGCCAGATTTAACATAGCTCTACCTTGAAGACAATAAAAAAACGAGCTCATACCCGTCCTCTTTTTTACTTAGATTTCCATCAAATCTCTTTTTTTTGCAACAAGACGATCTTCAATCAAAGCAACATATTTGTCTGTGATTTTTTGCACTTGATCTTGACCACGACGTTTATCGTCTTCAGAAATCTCTTTCTCTTTAACTAAATCTTTCAAACTACCGTTCGCCTCTCGACGAATATTGCGAATCGCAACACGACCATTTTCTGCTTCTGCCTTAGCCTGTTTGAAGTAATTACGACGAGTCTCTTCCGTAAGTGCAGGCATCGGGATACGAATCAAACTACCATTTGTAGAAGGGTTCAAACCAAGATCAGACTTCATAATAGCTTTTTCAATCTCAGGTATTAAATTATTTTCCCAAGGAGAAATAACCAAAGTACGTGCATTTTCTACTGTGATGTTTGCCACTTGGCTTAACAGTATTTCAGAACCATAATAATCCACCTTAATCGAATCTAAAATACTCGAACGCGCACGTCCCGTACGAATTTTATTAAATGAAAGATCAACCGATAAAACAGCTTTACCCACTCTATCTTCAGCATCTTTAAGAATTTCGTTAATCATAAGTTCCTCACTTTATCAATGTACCTTCGTTACCACCAACAATGATATTAATCAAAGCACCTGATTTATTCATATTAAATACACGAATTGGCATTGAGTGATCACGGGTCAAACAGATTGCTGTTAGGTCCATGACACCCAGTTGTTTTTCTGATATTTCGTCATAACCTAATGTATCATATTTTATAGCCGTTGGATCTTTCATTGGGTCAGCAGAGTACACCCCATCTACTTTTGTTGCCTTTAATACAACATCAGCATCAACTTCAATACCACGCAAGCAAGCAGAAGAATCTGTTGTAAAAAAAGGATTCCCTGTACCGGCTGAAAAAATCATGACTTCACCTTCTTTAAGCAAACGCATTGCCCGGCGACGATCATATGGCTCTACAATGCCCGTCATAGTGATCGCTGACATGATACGTGTTCTAATATTCGCACGTTCTAAAGCATCTCGCATAGCCAATGCATTTATTACCGTTGCCAACATTCCCATGTGATCACCTGTTACACGATCCATACCTGCCTGACTTAATGCCTGACCACGAAACAAGTTACCACCACCAATCACAATTCCAACTTCTATGCCAATACCACGCAATTGACCAATCTCTAGCGCAATGCGACTCAATACCTTAGGATTAATACCAAAGGATTCATCTCCCATTAGAGCCTCGCCACTTAGCTTTAGCAAAATTCGCTTATAATTCGGTTTTTTTTCTTTTGGCATATCAATCTCCGGCAATGATTTCGTCTTACAAAGTAACAGACACGATAAACTTTCACGACTATTACATAATATCTCTTTCATAAAAATGGGCAGTCAGACTGCCCTCTATAACAAAAAACCATTTTTAGAAAAAATTAACTTTTAGAGACGAGTTTCTGCTTCAAAGTCTACTTCCGATACTTCAATACTTTCACCTACTTCTAAACGAATAAACGAAATCACTGTTGCACCAGCATCTTTCAACAATTGACCCACTCTCATTTCTGGGTTCTTAACAAAAGGTTGTTCAACTAAACTATTTTC
>JACLAC010021980.1_pt1 | contig 40489 bp, 35 predicted proteins | sample 8027881 | NCBI WGS metagenome assembly JACLAC01 (sample SAMN15725517, study PRJNA655200) | protist metagenome | isolation source: fluorescence activated cell sorting (FACS) single amplified genomes of... | place: Spain: Blaines Bay Microbial Observatory, Mediterranean Sea | collected 2016-01-19 | reverse complement strand
ATAGTCGAGGATGTATCCTGGACGAATAGACACGCGCGGAAAAAGGCCTACCAGTGCATTGACGTCTTCTGGCTTAGTAATCTCACCTTTGGAATTGTGGAAAGCCGCGACTCGCTTGCTCAGTGTTGTGGCTTCGTCGGAGGAAACAATTTCGATGTTGTAGTCCATTTGAAATCCCTTAAAGCCATGTTTCACGATGTTTGCGCTTTGGTACACCGGCGCTGTTCGCCCGCTATCAATAAAGCACACGGGCGACTCCTGGCATAGCACTATTTGAACGTTGTATGTCAACGCGTCCCGACATCACTCGGCGTTGTTTGGCGATTTGCACTACACAAAACAAATGGCCGAAACAGAGCGCACAGGCCGTGGTGCATCGTTGCCGAAGCGGAAAGATTCAGCTTGCCGGCCAAAAACCGAGCACTACATATCGGAGTGAGAAAATGACACCAGAGCAGGAAGTTATCGAAGCAGCAAGAGCCATAATCGACGCGTCAAACAGCGGCCCGGTAGAGGGCGTTGCTCAACGGACCTGCATTTTTTTCCACACGTAATAGTTGCCGCCGGGACCCTTGACTAAAGCACCGCAGCACCACTTTTAAACGGTGTGCTAGCATGGCCCAATAGCGATTTCACCGGGAAGCGGCTTCATTGCCAATGGCTATTCGTTAGGATACCGTTGCCATAGGCCGATCTAACGGTATGTTCTGACCGAATTCTACTTGACCGAGCAGAATCGCGGAAAAATCCGCCGCACACTTTTCGATCGAAATGGCCTTCACAATGCCGCACATGGTGTCTACAACGATTCGGGTTGGCTATCCCTGCCAGCATCTCGGCCTGCCCGCTACTACCAATCGTGGAATCAAACTTGTCAGTATTGCAAATATTGAAAAAGTGCGTGCGAAGATTGAGCAGAACCTCGACGACTTAGAAAAGATCCTGCGGTGGAATGCAGAGCATGGAGTTGCCTTGTTTCGTATCGGCCAGCATCTGATACCCTTTGCCTCGCACCCGGACTTTCCCTACGATTGGCAGCTCGAACACGGCTCCCGGCTGCGCGAGTTGGGTTTACTGGCCCGGCGGCTGGACCAGCGCCTATCGCTGCATCCAGGCCAATTCATCCATCCCGGCAGTCCAGACGATGATGTAGTGGCGCGTAGTCTGGCAGAGCTAGAGTATACGGCTCGGCTACTAGCCTTGCTGCAGTGCGAGGACGGCGTAATTGTACTGCATCTGGGAGGAGCATACGGCGATAAGCCCGCTGCCAGGCGGCGTTTTGTCGATGTGTTGCGCGACCACCAGGCCATCTGCCGTTACCTGGCGCTGGAGGTCGACGAGCGTGTGTGGACGGTGGCTGAGGTAGTAGAAGTAGCATCGGCGTTGGGGGTGGGTGCTATTGTCGATACGCTGCATCATCGACTCAATCCGGGTGGACTTTCGCTGCGGGAAGCGGTTGATCTGGCGAGATCAACTTGGAAACGCCGGCCAAAAATGCACATCTCAAGCCAGGACGTGGACAAAAAGGCTGGTGCTCATGCTCTCTTCATTGACCCGGCTGATTGGTCCAGCCTGCTCAGCGTGCTTGATGGTCGCCCCACGGACATCATGGTCGAAGCCAAAGGCAAAGAGAAGGCAATAAGTGCGCTGGCTGCCTAACTGAAACGGTTCGCTGATTGATAGGTTGGAGCAGATCTTCGGACGGTAATAAACACTCGTTGTCGGCCAGATCAGGCTCAATCGCCCTTCCACCTAACGAGTCGTAGCAGCCCCCGTTCGTTTCTCAATCTTCAGTACTTTCTGTTATAGCGAAGCGGTCTTAGTGACCACCTGTTGCATCGACTTTCGGCCGCGCAATAGCCATCGGCGTGTAACCGATTCGTGATGAATGTGATCCTGGTTAAAACAGTACCTACTGGATCTAAGCTATGGTTTGCGACGTACGAAAAACGGTGATCAAGCTCTTCAAAACGGCAGGCGTGTTGCGAGAGTCGTTGGCTCGTGTCCGCTCTGTTTTATAGCTTGTAGCTGAGACAGACCGAGAAGCTCAAAATGACCTTGGTGTCCATAACAGAACATCTAAATGGATGGGTAAATATGGGGTCATGCTCTATAAGCAAGCAAACTCGAACCAATCTTCCTTCGGGCCCAAGACACCGGCGAACTTGCGGCGAGCGACCGAGTGAAAGCGAGTGGCCTGATTGCAAAAGCGCTGTTAGGTGAAAGAGATGTCATCGCAGACATAGAAGCAGCGCTCTTGCAGATTGGCGATTAGCCGAACCTAGCCCCAGCGCCACCGCATTCGGATGGGTGCTCAGATTTGGCAGGCAGGTTACTTTAATCACCGGAGCGAACAATGGAAATGCCAAAAGTTCTTGATACGGACGACTTCATTGCCTTTGCAGGTGGCACCGGGCGTGACATCTGGGCGGTGGCGAAGGCCGCGCGCGATGGCGACTTGCATGCCCTCGGAGCGTTGCTCGACGCGCAGCCGGACCTTGTGCACTGCGGACACTATAGTTGGCTCCCACGGGACTGTTATCGCCCGTTGCATTTTGCGGTTCATGCGAATCAGCTTGCCGCCGTCGAGTTTTTATTGAGCCGCGGAGCCCATGTGTTGGACGAGTTTCTGTTAAACAGTATCAATCAGTCGCTCACGATCGCCAAGACATCCGGTTACGAGTCGGTATACGCGGCCTTAGATGCAGACCGTCGGCGTCGTTTTGGCTACCATCCAGAGGCTGCCACCGTAGCAAACGCCATAAGGGCAAAGGATTTTCAGGCTGTGTGTAGCCTACTCGATGGGAACCGCACACTGCTGGACGCACCGGATGAGACGGGCAATGCGCCGATACACTGGTCAATTCTCACACGTCAATTAGAGCTTCTACGCATACTCGCCGAACGGGGGGCAAATCTCAATCACGTCCGCTTTGACGGTCAGCGGCCCATCGATCTGGTGGAGGGAGACTATTGGTTCAATCACCAAGAATACGGTGGTGCGGAGGAAGTGCTGGTGCCCGGCGTGCTGATCGGTTTTCTTTTGGGGTTGGGTGCCGATTACGGATTGTGTGTAGCCATTCGCGTAGGGGATGAGGTCCGCGTGCGGGCACTGTTGGATAGCGACCCGGCGTTGGCGAATCAGTTGTCCAACGATCCGTCTGGCTCCTCAACGGCGGGCGATCACGGTCGCCGGAGACCAATTGTGGAGGCCGCAAAGTATGGCCGTCTCGAGATTGCCCGCGTACTCATCAAGGCCGGAGCCGATGTAAACTTGGGGGTTCCCTTATGGTCTCCGAATGGTCACGCGCTCTTCGAAGCCTGCGCCGGCGGCGAAGTCGCTATGGCCCGTCTTTTACTACAAGCGGGTGCTCGAGCGAATGTGGAGGTAGAGTCTAGTGGCGATTGTTTCTCAATTATGAAGCGGAACGAACCGGACATAGTGGGCGCGCTCCAGGCTCTGCTCACGGAGTATGGCGGCATAGCGGTGAATTATGACGAGTGAATCCGATGATAGACAGTAGAGGCTACATTTAAGGGGTAAATTCGTAGCCAAATTCGGCGGCCTATTCCTCAAAAACAACTGAGCGTGCGATAAATAGAAATTGGGTCAATCCCCGTTGCATTGCTGTTACTCGTCATCAAGCAGCGCCAAATGAAAGCCATGCCAGTCGTCGAGATCGTTGAGGTCGGTGCCTAGCCACTCTGTGTCAGATGGGGGAAACCCAAGAATCTCGAGCATTTCGCTTCGGCCGGGCTCCGGCTTGGGGAAGGAGAGGATGCGCTGATTAAACTGGTCGATAGCCTCCGGCGTCAGGCTTTCCAATGTTGCATTTTCCTTCACCCAGGTCTCGAACGCTAGGTAGCTCGGCTGCGCCTCGTTTACGAAGGCGACAACGGCGGTCGATTCGATTCCTAGGGCTTTGAGTAGCGCGCCATCAAATCCGCCTTCGCCCGCTCGGTATCCATCGGCCAATGTTCCCTTTGCCGACAGACGCATCTTCAGCCATAGCCTCGGGAGGTGAGCGAGCCCCAACGGGCCCTTCGTTCGCGTACTGATGAGTGGGATATGTGTTTCCATTGTGAGTATCTCCTCAATATGAATGATAGTGGCCGACATTGTGCTCGATAGGTCGGGTCGAAGTGGTTGAGTCATCCAGCATGCGCTTGCACTGAACGTCTACTGCTGTGCTGATCGATATTAAATAACCCCGTGTAGGGGCTTTCCCTTAACTGCAAGTTGATCTATCCGGGCTGTAACCTTTGCGTCCTCTACTAGAGGGTGGGCATGGTGTGGCTTGATCCGGGCATCGATCACCAACGGCCCATGGCAACCCCAATGTTTGTACTCGGTGAAACTATCCACTCCATAAATATCGTGAGAGGGATTGGAGCGCGTAAAAGTCGTCCAGAGAAAATTATTCAGTTTTGCGGCGGCAAATTCTGCATCATCTACCAATATCAGCAAGGGATATTCGTTGGGGAAGCCCGCCTCTGTTAGGAATCTACAAAAGGCATTTGCTTGATCTTCAGCGAGTTTTTGGTCGCTGAAGCGAGGCGCTTGCACCGCGATGATTCCAGGAAGACAAACGCTTGGGTTACTGAATCCCTGCGGAAGTTTCATCTCTCTCGGCAGCTCAGAGGATAGATCTCTGCGTTTTGTGCCAGCGGCTGCGATGACCACTTTGGACCCTTCATTAAACCCACTGCCCGAATAATCTAGTGTGTCCATCGTAGTGCGAGTTTGAAAATGGAGGTCCCGGGTCCAATCGACCCGCTCCAGCAGATGCGCCATAAATACATCGATGTGGTGTATATCCAGTTGGGGATTGTCTTCTTTTGCAATGATCATCAGATACTTGGCCAATGATGCCTGGCCAAAGCCTAAAATCGCATTGGCGATGGTGAGGATCTCTTGCGGTTTGCGCTCGCCATAGGGGACGTAGCGCTCGCTGCCAATCGCAAGCAGCAATGGGTGAACGCCGGCAGCATCGACGGCATGCATTGCATGTAGGCCGGCGATCTCACTCGGCACCACCGGCTCGGTGATCTCGTGAATCAATTGCCCGAAACTAGTGTCTTCCTGGGGCGGCCGACCGACCACGGTAAAGGGCCATATGGCATCTTTGCGATGGTAGACCGCTTCCACTTCTAGTACCGGAAAATCATGGGCTAGACTATAATATCCCAAGTGGTCGCCAAAGGGGCCTTCCGGTAAGGTAGTAGGGGAGACCTTGCCCACGATGCAAAAATCAGCATCTGCCGACAAGGTATGCCCGTTTTGCTGCACATAGCGCCAGGCTTTACCGCCCAACATCCCCATAAACATTACTTCAGCCAGCCCTTCCGGAAGAGGCATCACCGCCCCGAAGGTGTGGGAGGGGGGACCGCCGACAAAGATGCTCACCCGCAGGTCTTCGCTTTTTTCCAGCGCGGCATGGTGATGAACACCGATGCCGCGATGGATCTGATAATGCATCCCGATTTGCTGGTCGGCTACATATTGGTTGCCCCCCAACTGAATGCGGTACATACCGACGTTAGATTGCATGGGACCGGGCGAATTGGGGTGCTCGGTATACACTTGTGGCAGGGTAATAAAAGGGCCACCGTCATCGGGCCAAGATTTGATCTGAGGTAGTGCGCTAATGGTGGTTTTTCCGTAGAGGATCGGCGCGCCAAGCCTCGCCTTGCGCGGCAAGGCTTGCACGCCGACCAAGGGCAGGCCCAGGTAGTCGAACGGTTTTTTCATCAGGACCGAGGGATCGGCCTTGAGCTCCATGATTTTTTGCATCGCTCGCAGCGTGTCGCGAAACATAAACCGGCTGCGTTCCATCGTCCCAAACAGGTTGCAAACCGCCGGGAAAGGGCTGCCTTTTACTCGCTCAAAATAAATGGCCGGTCCTTGGGCCTCATAGACGCGGCGCTGAATTTCGGCCATTTCTAAATGGGGATCCATCTCCTCCTGAACGCGGACAAGATGTCCATTCCGTTCCAAATCCAAGACGCATGATTTTAAGTTATTGTATCCCACGGTCACTCAATCGGTTAAGTTGACTAATATTAAAAAATATGGCAGACGCATCTTGTCGATGGAACTTTTTTACGTTCGAGATCTCGTTGGTTTGAGCGATCTTTTTTGCGTATAAGGATTATAAGCGGTAATCTTCATGCGATTAAATCTACAGCAGGCGACGAACACGACGCAATGAATATAGTCATAAATAATTGATTAGACAGGTCTTATGAGTGTTATAGCGGGCCATTATTTAAGGCGGGCTGATCACCAGTCAAGCAGCCAACAATCAGGAGCATGCTCCCCATTGACCGCGAGCGGGGCAAACCGAATGAGCTATTTTAACACCATTGACTTGCCGCAAAACCGGATTCTCGTCGGTGCTACGCCCTTTCATGAGTGGTTCTCGAGTGCGACATTTATTTCGCTCCACCCCTCTCTTATGATTTCAACCCCGGGTCATATGCCCCTCCACATACCGCTTGAGCATTTCCCGGCTAATCCGCCAAGTATCGCCAATCTGTATTGCTCCCGGCAAAGTCCCCGCTTCAATCCAGCGATAAATCGTAGCGCGCCCCACATTGAGTAAAACCTGCGCCTGCGTCACAGTCATAAAATCGGGATATTGTGCCCAACAAGCGAGTTCTTTGGCCAAATCGTTGACTCCTAGCTTCAATGTAAGAGACTATTTTCGCAAGTTATCTCGCAAATTTGCCCCTGTAGTAGCCAGAAACGGCCTTTGAGGCATCGTACAAACCCACAAACGAGCCCAGACCCCTTTTATGTGCAAAATTGCTTAGCGCGCGTTTTAGGGCCTTTAGAAGGCTGTTATATTTGAGTATATATGATAATAAATAAACGTATTCAAGACATAGGTCAAGTTAATGATATTCGGGCGCGCGCTCGCGCACACATTCTATCTATATATATAGGAGGAGAAGGGTTGTCGGGTGATAGCCGTGTGAAAAATGTGCCGAGCGAATCGATCTAAAGGGCGCGTTTGGCGAATGCTGGGAGTGTGGCGAACAACGAGGATGCGGTAAATGCAGAGAAGCGATTGCGGGATAAAGCGCACAGTGAATCAGACAAAAGAATAACGGCAAGAGGCGCGCCCCAAAAAGAAGCGCCTCTTGCCGCAAGGGAGGGATGCAGATCGAAGACCGGTTCGACCTGCATAGATTCAACGCCCAAGCGAACGGTTGGGTTCCGAAATCTTAAAAATACTTTGTTATTTTTAGTCGCTAGCTAATCCGAACCTCTTTCCCCGTCGCCGAAGATTTGTAGATGGCGTCCAATATTTGCATGAGTTGCACACCTTGCTCGCCCGACATCAAGGGCGTTTTGCGCTTCTGTATGCACTCGATGAAATGCCCGGTCTGCCCGGCGAAAGCGTCGACGTTGGGTACCTCGGGGGTGATATCGACGGCAACGCCTTTGCGCTCCTGGTAAATTTTCAATGGGTTGAGCTCGAGACCGCCGAGAGTACCGGCAATCTGCATTACACTGCCGCCGGGTAGGTTGAGCGCCCAACTGCATTCGAGGTTTAGCGTTGCGCCATTGGCGAATTTGATCAGCGCGAAAGCCGAGTCGTCGACGTCGAAGTGCGCGCCCTTGGGCAAGACGCGTTTGAATTTCTGGTAGGCGCTGCCCGAGACGGAGACCGGTTTTGGGCAACCCATCAACCACCAGGCCGAGTCGAGCGCGTGCACGCCGATATCGATCAGCGCGCCGCCGCCGCTGCGCTTTTTGTCGACGAACCACGAGCCGGAGCCCGTGGGAATGCCGCGGCGGCGGTGGTAGACGGCGCGGCCATAATAGATCTCGCCGAGCTCGCCCTGCTCGATATAGTCTTTGGCCAATTTGGCGGCCCCGCCGAAGCGCAAGCAAAGCGCGTACATCAGCGTCAATTTGTTTTTCTTGGCCGTATCGGCCATCTTGCGCGCCTGCTTAGCGTCGAGGGCGGGCGGCTTTTCGCAGATCACATGCTTGCCCGCTTTTAGTGCGTCAAGAGTGATCGGGGCGTGCAGGAAGTTCGGCAGGCAGACGCTGACCGCGTCGAGGTCGATCTCTTTGAACATTTGCTTGTGATCGGTGAAGAGGTGGGCGATATCGTGTTCTTCAGCTTGTTGCCCGGCCAGCTCGGTATTCATATCGCAGAGGGCGACGACCTCGGCATCGGCGCACTGTTTGTAGCCTTTTAGGTGTTCGCGTCCAGGCCAGCCCAAGCCGATGATGCCGATTTTAATTTTTTTAGCCAATGGTGTGCTCCGTTAGATTGAGATGAAGAGAAATTTAAAAGCGATCCGGCCAGGACATATGGGCGGTTTGCAAGGGAAAGAGCCGCGATAATAGGGCCAGCGTAGCTTTGTCGGCTTTCAGTTTACCCTGCGTCTGTAGGTCGTCGGCGGTCTGGTAGCCCATGGCTAACAGCATAAGCGCGTCTTGCTCGACGCGAACGCTCAACGCGCCTTTTGCCGCGGAGTCACTAGTCGTTAGCCTGCCGCGTTTCCAGTATAGTGCGCAAGTGCCGATATCCGCCCGCAACGCCAAGGTGCGATCGCGGTCTTGCTGGCCCCAGCGCTCGGCAAGCGCTGGCAGGATCTTGGCGAAGAAAGGTAACAGGTTGATAATGCGCCCCATCGGTCCACAGTTGCGCTGAAAGCGGGTCTGGTCGCGGCAGCCGAATGGGCGGCAGTAGCGGGCGAAGGGGTGGTCGACCGCTATACTGAGTGAAATCTCCTCTCGTCGCAATTGCACTGCGCGTTGGGCGAGATAGTGTAGAATAGTGCTGAAGACGGCATCGCCCTGTCCGCCGATTTCGGCTGTGCGACAACGCTCGTCGTGCTTGTCGCAGACGATATAGCCGCAGACCTTTCCCCGTTTGTCGAGTACGACCTTGGTATCGGTGTCTATTTCGAAATTAGAACCCATCGGAAAACCGCTCCACGCGCGGTCGCGGACAATGGAGGCGGTGCGTTCGGCGTGATCGCGATTATAGAGGCGGGCAATCTGCGGTAGGTCTGCTTGGCGCATGGCGCGGACGGCGAGTTGTTTTTTCGCCCGCTCGGCGTCGCGCACCTCTAGGTAGAGCAGCCTTTCGGGGAAGCAGGTGGCAAAGCCGAATTTGTGGTAGAAATCTTTAATGCCAAAAAGCATCGCAGCGTCGTAACCCTCGCGCCGCATCAGCTTGACCGCAGCGTCGATAACCTGGCGCGACAGACCTTGGTTGCGGTATTCGCTGTCGGTGCCGACACCGGCGATGCCCCCTGTAAAAACGGGGCATGGTCCGATGCGCATCTGTCGGTCGACGATCCACAGACGGGCGATGGATCGTTCGTCCGTGACGATTTCAACCTTCCAACCCTTATCGGTTTTGACTTCTCGCAGTTGCATAACGGTTTTTAGTGACTCGGTGTCAGACCGGCGATTACTCCGCCGTCGACCGATAGCGTCTGTCCAGTGACGAAAGACGCCGCGTCCGAGCACATCCACACCACCGCGGCGGCGATTTCGGCGGGTTGGCCCGCTCTCTTCATAGGCGACAGGCCCATAATGCGTGCCCCGTCGACCTCGTCGTCGAGTGCGGCGGCCGTCATTGGCGTGCGAGTAAACCCCGGGCAGACGGCGTTGACGCGGATATTTTTGTCGGCTACTTCCAGCGCGACCGAACGCGTCAGCCCTGATACACCGTGTTTGGAGGCGCAATAGGCCGAGGCGTTGGCGTCTGCAGAGATGCCGTAGATGGAGGAATTGTTGACGATGACGCCGCCACCTTGTCGCAGCATTTGCGCCACCTGGTATTTCATGCAGAGCCAAACGCCTTTGAGGTTGATATTACAGACCTCGTCCCAGTCCTCTTCGCTCATTTCGTGCACGGGCCCGCCTTTAAATGTGCCGGCGTTGTTAAAGGCGCAGTCGAGACGGCCGTGCCGTTCGACGATGTGCTCTACCAGATCCTCGACCTGGCGAGCTTGAGCCACGTCGTTCTGCACGAATTCGGCTTGGCCGCCTGCAGTGCGGATTTGCTCAACGACCGCTTCGCCCTCGTTTTGTCGGCGCGCCGAGACGATCACGGTGGCCCCATGCCCCGCCAAGGCCACCGCGGCGGCGCGGCCGATGCCGGAGTTGCCGCCGGTGACCAGGGCGATTTTCCCTGCAAGAGACGTTTCCATACAAAGCCTTTATGTTTTTGTGAAAAGAGGGACGTGCGAATGATATTCCGCGCCGGAGATTGCGTCAAGCCGGCGTGATCTTGTGACCATTCAAGTTATGGGGGGTTGTTGCCGATAAGTACCATTGCACGCAGCATTAGACCGAGGGAAATATCGATGGACGGAATAAGCGGCTCGGCCAACTCGATAATCGAATTGGGCATGGCCATGAGCCAGGTTCGCACGCAGAATGCGATGTCGATCAGCGCGGTCAAAAAGGGCCTGGACGCCCAGGCCCAGGCGGCGATGAGCTTGATCGACACGGTGCGACAGGTGCAGCCGCCGCCCTCCGGCGGTGGATCGGCGTCCCAGATTGACCTGATCGCATAAGAGACAACGCACCCGATTGAGAGAACGCAGAATAAAGCGACAGATTTTTGCGTAAGACCCTGCCAGATTGAGATTTGGCGGGGTTTTTGTTTGATGGGACGATGGAATTGTTGTAGGATCTGTGGCGTTGTAGGGTCGATGTTGCCGGTGAATAGGTCGTTTGAGGAGCCCTCGCGCTCATTCTCATCCGACATCTCTGTTGGGCTTTGAGGGGCGGTCTGATCCGATTTTGCAATTCTACACTCTCGGGATCGCAACCCGTTCACGAGGACACCCTCATGAGACTCGCCGTTCTTTCTGTAATCAACGCGCATAAATGGGATGTAAAGGAATGATAAATCGTTTATTGGTCTTGTTGAGTGTGCTGGTCTTGGGCGCTTGTGGTGGTTCAGAAGAGGGGGTAGGAGCGCCGAGCGGTGGTAGTTTGCAACAGGTGCCGCGCAATCGGACCTTTGTTTCGGATTGCCTGCACGATGTCTGCGCCGGGCAATTCGGGGACTTTGATTCGTTGCATCCCTACCTGCCGGGAGCAACCTCGACGACCGGTTTTAATTTTCTTTACGAACCGCTTTATTTTTACAACGCCTATAGCGAAAACGGCGAGATCACTCCGTGGATCGCCGAGAGCCACAGCTACAACGCGGCCCATACCGAGATTGAGATCAAGATCCGGCCCGGTGTCGAGTGGAGCGACGGCATGCCGTGGACGGCGCACGATCTGGTGTTTACCGTCAATATGCTCAAGGCCAATGCGCCGGAGTTGCTCTTCTCGGTGGATATGGACAAGTGGGTCGACAAGGTCGTAGCCGTGGACAGCCTGACGGCGCATATTACGCTCAAGGCGCCCAACCCACGTTTTGTCTTTTCCTATTTTACGTACAACTTCGACAATGGCATTCCCATTGTGCCCAAACACATCTGGGAGAGCCAGGACGCCAAGACGTTTAAGAATTTGGATGTGGCGCGCGGTTGGCCGGTAGTTTCCGGACCCTATCGCATGGTGCTGTCGACGCCTGAGCAACGGTTTTACGACGTGCGTGAAGATTGGTGGGCGGTCAAGACCGGCTTTCATGCCTTGCCCAAGGTTGAGCGCGTTATCTTTTTGCCGCGCAGGGAAGAGTCTAAGCGGGTGCAGAATATGCTCGCCAACGATCTCGATATTTGCGGTACGCTATTGCCGGCTAATGTGCGCACGATCCTCGATCACAACCCCAACATCACGACTTGGAGCGATAGGGAGCCGCCCTATGGTTATCTAGATTGGTGGCCGGTCTCGTTGGGTTTTAACAATCTCGAAGAGCCCTTTAATGACCCGGAGATTCGTTGGGCGATAAACCACGCGATAAACCGTCAACAATTAGTTGAAATCGGTATGCAGAACGCGGGCGACTTTACGGTGTTGCCTTTTCCTGATTTTCCAGTGCTAAAAAAGTACACCGATACGACCAAAGAGCTTTTGCAACGCTATCCGGTCGACAGCTTCAATAGGGAGAAGACGGCCGAGATTATGCGGCGCAAGGGGTGGGTTAAGGACGAGGACGGTTTCTGGGCCAAGGGCGGCGAGCGTTTCAAGATCGTCATTGATATCTTCGCGTTTATGATGGACTTCACGCCGGTGCTCGTCGAGCAACTGCGCCAGGCCGGTTTTGACGCGAGCTTCAGAAGCACCTCGGATGCGTACACACGGATGAGTTCGGGCCACGCCCAGGCCTTTATTTTTGGTCATGGCGGCAGCGTACGCGACCCTTACTTCACGCTCAGGCTCTACCACAGCCAATTCGTGCAACCGACAGGAACGCCAACGCCGTATTTCTGGCGGTGGCAGAACGAAGAATTTGACCGGGTCGTCGACGAGATGGGCAAAACCGATCCCGCCGACCCGGAATTGGCGGCGCTTTTCCACCAGGCCTTGGGCGTCTGGTTGCCCAACTTACCGGCAGTACCGCTCTTGCAGTTTTACCATCGGATACCGCATAACCAGACCTATTGGAAAAATTGGCCGTCGGAGAAAAAACCCTATGTCAATACCGCCTACTGGCACAAAACGTTTATGTTGCTGTTGTTGGGGCTGGAGCCGGCGCAGGGTTGAGCTGAACAGGTCGAGTTATTTTAATTTCACCTACTTGATTCGCGCATTAATAAGACAAAGAGGTTCTCATGGATACGTTCGAACTCGACCCATCCGCCCACGCTACTCGTCTTTTCAACGGCGCCGACTTGAGCAATTGGACCACTCGCGACGGGCAGCCCGCCGGGTGGAAGGTCGCAGACGAGGTCATGCATGTTGTGCCAAAGACCGGCGATATTATGTCGCGGCAGCGCTTTAATGATTTCTATATGCATCTGGAGTTTCGTTGCCCCGATATGCCCGAGGCCAGTGGTCAGGCTAAGGGCAATAGCGGTGTCTTTCTGCAAGGGCGCTACGAGATTCAGGTACTCGACTCTTATGGACTCGATTTCCCGGGCATGGGCGATTGCGGTGCGGTCTACAATCAATGCGCACCATTGGTCAATGCTTGCAAGCCGCCGATGCAATGGCAGAGCTACGATGTATTTTTTCGCGGGCCACGAGACGGGGACGCAGGACCGCGTTTGACGGTATTACAAAATGGGCAGGTGATACACAATAATGTCGAACTGCCCGGGGTTACGGGAGCGGCAATTGATGAGGCGGTGGAGGAGGCGGGGCCGTTGTTGTTACAGGACCACGGGGATTTGGTCTGTTATCGGAATATTTGGGTGGAGGAGTTGGCTTTGGTGGGGTCGGACACGTACGAGCCGCGGTAGTGCTGGCGTGGTGGGACGGTTGGGATGGAGGGTATGCCCTCCATCCCACCTCCGGCAGCACTGAATTTAATGGTGAAGATTAAGGATAAGTAGACATCGATAAGGTTGCTAATATCCTAAGTCGTGGAAAAACATCCATCGACAAAGGTCCAATTTTCAATAAAGGTTCGTATATGCGCATTGTCACCTATAACGTATACGGTTTACAGGGTTATCCGGCGCAAGAGGCTTCGCGGGATATGGGCGAGTTAGGTAGTGAGGATCGCATTGATCATTTTGTGAAGGTTTTTGCCGAGTTGGACGCCGACATTATCGGGATAGAAGAAGGCGTGACGGCGCCGATGATGAAAAAGATCGCACAGAGGCTCGACTGCTATCTGGCGACCTTTGCTTCGCCGACGGCTTTTCCCGGGCATGTGCTCTCGCGCTATCCGATTTTGCAGTCGCGGACCTTTAGCCATTTTGATCCGACGGTGGAACTTGTGCCCTTTAGCCGGACGGCGGGGGCGGCGTTGTTGGATATGGACGGGGAGCAGGTGTGGGTGGTGGTGATCCATCTGCATCCGGGGGATGTAGCAATGCGGGTGCGGGAGGCGGATTTGCTCAAGGAGCGTTTGGAAGAGTTAATGGCGGTGACGGAGCGGGCGCTCGTCGTGGGGGATTTTAACTGCGATGTTGAGGAATGTGTGCACGAGCATCTCAAAGGTTTGGGTTTTGTCAATGCGATGGAAGAGGTCGGCGGCGGCGTGCAGTTGACGATAGATACGGTGGGGGTCAAGGATTGGCGGATCGATCATATTTACGCCAGTGCGGCGCTCGCGCCGAGTGTACAGCACGCGATGGTGGTGCGTGCTGCGGGCTTTCGTGACGACGGGCCGCAGGTGAAGGGGTTGTGGGTGCACTCGGACCACTTGCCGGTGGTGGCGGAGTTCGCGATCAAAGGAGTGTAGTAATCGGGGTGCGGTTTATAGCTGACGACCGCCGAACTTGGTCGGTCGATATCGCGCTGGTCGCCCTGCTGACCGTCGTGACATTCGGCAGTTTGGGAATCTTTTGCTCGATACCCATGAAGATGAGATCTGCCGCGACCATCTCAAAGCGGATGGTCTGGGTTATTGTTTTAAGTCGGCGGTGGCAAAGGAACTCAATTCTCCGGTCGCCCGATCACGGAGATTGTCCGCGACCTAGGCTATCTGGCCTGGGGCCATGATCCGGGCGCGTTTCACCTCTACTGCGCGGCCGTGCATGCTCTGGCGAGTGTGCTTCTGGCATTAGGTGCGGTGAGTTATTCCCATCTGAAGAAGGCCGAATCCCTGTCTTATTATTCCATTGGTCGGTTCTATTTTTTACAGGGGGACTTTGCCTGCGGTATTTCGCTATTGCAGCGCGCCATCGCCGAGGGCGCGAGGACGCGTATTATCGTCTGTGCAGCGTCAAGTTGGGCACGGGCGACGACGGGGAACAGTGCCTGGCCGAAGCCCGCCTGGCCCTACTGAGTCTCGCCGCCTGAGCTTAATGTACAACGCTTTCGCCGGTTTTTCCGATGACCCGGAACGGCGCCGGCGGGGGGTAGAGGAAATGCGGGCGACCTATGCCGCGCACGGTACCTTTGTCGATGCAACCCATGCGATGCTGGCGATGTACTGGCCGCCATAGCCTGGTGACGGTTTATTGAGAAATAAGAAAATTCATGTGTCTACGGCTGTAAAACGAGCGTTGTTTGCCTAGCTGCAATAGAACAATTCACTCCTCCCAATATGACTCACCTTCGGCCAACAAGCCTTCTATTCGCTTGCGGTTGAGCTCGATGCCAGTCCGGGGTCGGTGGGCAGGAGCAGGTAGCTGTCGCCGAAGGCTTGGCGCATATTGGCTACGATCTTTATCGGGAGTTTTCCATGCGCAGATCCCTCAGGTGCGCCAGTAGGTCGATGCGGGATTAGGCTGATAGGCGATGTCGAGGTGGGGGGTCTCAATTTTCACCTGGTCCTGGTAGGTGCTCTCGACGCCGGCGGTGGTCAGGCCGGTCGTCAGTAAGGTGCGTTCGATCGGGTAGGAAGGTTGGCCGCTTAAAAACATCTGCTCGATATTATTGACTTGTGGCGAGAAAAAATTGGCGAGCGTGGTATGGGCCGGCGGCATTGGTAGATACATCTGGGTCGAAAGCGGCTCGTCGCGGTCTTTGAGGCGTGCGGCGAAGCAGAAGTCGCCGACTAGGCCGTTGAGGGTGATCATCGTCGACTTGAGACCGTCGAGGTGTTCATATTGGTAGGCCCAGGGGCTTTCGACCTTGGCGCGCATTTCGTCGATTGAGGGAAAGTGGCTGTTGAAACCGGGTCGGGCCGGCGCGAGTTGGTGGCTGCGGCAGAGACAGGCCGCAAAAAGCTCGCGTGACCAGATGCCGTCGGCGTGGGCCTGCCAGAACTTGTCGCCGTGATAGGCCTTGATCCAGCGGACCCCAGCTTCGCCACCCTGCCGTCTTTCGACCATGCCTTGGATTGTCTCATAGGAGTGGAAGTCGCCGCCGTCGTTCCAGCCGCAGGCGATGCACATCGCCTCTTCGACCCCGGCCCCTAAGGGCATATCGAGCGAAGGCGTGCGCCAGGTGACGGGTAGCGACGAGCCGGCCATAAAGGGAAAGCCCAATTCGCGCGAGGTGTCGTACATTGTTTTGGCGTAATCCCAGCTCCAGGATAGATGCTTGTCGTTGAAGACCGGCGCGCTTTTGCCGGTGGTGCGAAAGACCGATGCCATCTGTTGGAAGAATTCGTAGCGTGGCCATAGGGTCTGTTGTTTTTCGTTTACCGGGTAGTCGCCGTGCTCGGCGATCAGCAAGACGCCATCGACCGCGAGATCCGAGCCGCCCAAGGTCAACGCGTCGGCGATGCTCGGGTAGATGTCGAGCTGGGGGAAACGTCCGGCGCGTTCGCGGCTGACATCGCGCTCCTCGTCGACTTGGTCGACATAGAGTGAGACGAGGTCCATTTCGGGACGGTGGTGACGGCCGTTCCAGCCATAGCCTTCTAGGAAACGGTCGCAAATATGCTGGGCGTGCGCGTACTTGTGGTAGGTTGAGACGAGGGCGGCGATTTTTGGGCGGGTGCTCATGGGGTGTCCTTTGTCGGATCAGGAGTGCACCTATTTAGGTCAATAAGCTGTGGGGAAAATGAATGATCCTTTGTTATGCCGCAACCGAAGTCCATTGTCGCCCACGTGGCTGCGCTGTATCATAAGCAGTTCGAACGGGTATTCTAAATAGGAGTGATGAGATGGAACATCTTAGCGGCTTAGTAGATTTTTCGGGTAAGGTGGTTTTGGTCACCGGGGCCAGCCGGGGCATCGGGCGGGCGATCGCGCTGGTTTTTGCGCGGGCGGGGGCAAAGGTGGCGCTTGCTGCGCGATCGGCGGATAAGTTGGAAGAAGTAGCGGGTGAGGTGTGCGCCGTCGGTGGGGAAGCGCTTGTGCTGTCTGTCGACGTGGCGGTGGAAGCGGAAGTCAATCAAGCCATAGAGACTGTCGTCGCCGAGTGGGGGCGCGTGGACGTATTGGTCAATAATGCGGGGTTGATCGATTTTGGGCCTCTGCACGAAATTGAGCCCGCCGCGTGGGACAAGGTGATCGGCGCAAATCTAACAGGGGCTTATCTGTGCAGTCGTGCGGTCGCGCCAATTATGGAAAAGCAGCAGTGCGGGCGGATTGTCAATATCACTTCGGTCAGCGCCCAGACCGGCGGTGTATCGGGCGGGGTGCATTATACGGCTTCAAAGGGCGGCTTGGCGGCGATGACCAAGACATTGGCCCGCGACCTGGCCGCGCACAATATTACCGTTAATGCCATTGCGCCCGGTCAGATCGACGCCGATCCAGAGTTGCTGACGCCGCAACAGCGCGAGCAGGTGACGGCGATGATTCCCTTGGGGCGATTAGGTGAACCGGAGGAGATCGCTTATGCGGCGCTCTTTTTGGCTTCATCGATGGCCGACTATATTACCGGGACTACGCTCGATGTTAACGGGGGAATTCTCAAGCGCTGATAGCCAGTTTTGCTGGAAATTATTTTTTGCGCTCTCGGCTAGATACGCCGCCGCGCCGCCAAAGCTGCTCTTCGTTGTATCGGGGTCGGAAGCCTAAAATGTCGCGGGCCTTGTTGATGGGGAAACGTTCGCCTGGCCGGTCGTGGAAGATGTGGAAGACTTCGTAGCGGCTGGGTAACGGCTTGCTCAGGGCCAGGTGGTAAGCTTGCGCGATATCGCGGCGTTCGACACAAGAAGAGGGGATGGGATGCAGGTCGGGCGCGGCATTTTCGAAGCCCTCTTCCTCTAAAGTAAAGACCCCGCCGAAACGAATCACGGCGATGGTGATCGGGTGTTGGCGTGTGAACGTCAGGCAGAGTTCTTCGGCCAGCGTTTTGCCGAGCGTATAGCCGTGGCTTCCCGGCCTGGGCGACTCTGCTTCGATCAAGCGCCAATTGTCCCAACTGGGCGCGGTGATATTGATGGTGCTTTGGAATACTATGCGCTCTATTCCGCGGGCGAGTGCGGCTTGCAGTAAGTGAAAAAGGCCGCGCACCCCGGCGCTCATCTCCGTGCCGTCGGCTGGGGCGTAGCCCTCGTAGGGACGCATCGGCCAAGCCAAATGCGCGATGGCGTCCATGCCCTCTAAGGCGTCGTAAATTTCGTCGTAGTCGTTAAGGTCGATGACGCGGTGGTCTTTTAACGCGGACATCGGTCGCATATCGACGCCACGGACCTGATGGTGCTGTGCCAGGTCGCGTGCGACGATGCGGCCAATATAACCGGCGGCACCGGTGACTAACACATTCAATTTAGACCTCCCGCCAGGCGGCGAAATCTTCGCGAGGAAAAAAACCGTAGTTATCAGACTGGATCTTGAGCAACGAGTAGCGGTTGTCTGGTACGTCGGCGGCGAGGTTGTAGATGCCCCATTCGCCCATGCCGTTAAAACGTTTGCGCTGTAGGCTGTTAAGATGTTCTTGCTCTAGTCCGTGCAGGATGGCATTGACGGCGTCGTCTATGGCGAGCCATCCGTCGGTGAATCGCGCGCTGGCGTCGAGCGTTTGTGGGTCGACAAGTCGGCCTAGTCGCAAGGTCAGCACCAGGCCGGGCGAGAGGCGGGCATATTCTCGGCCGATCAGTTCGCTCATATAGACCGAGAGCGGATGGGCCTCTGTTGCGGGCCGGGGTATAAAGTCTTCTGAGACCATGATATCGTCTTGGTAGCCGGAGAAGACGCAGAGGTCGCTGATCTGAATGACACGTTTGACTCCGGTTTGTTGCGCCGCCTGTAGGATATTATGGGTGCCCTTGAGGCGGGTATCGAAAATAAGCGTCTCGTTTTCGCGCGGGGAAAGATCATTGCGCCAGGTGGCTGCCGCCAAATGAACAACCGCATCGACTGTGGCGCAGAGTGTATTGATGGCAACCGGATCGAAAACATTGCAAACTTCGATCGGCGGGTCGCCTGGATGGGCGGTGAGATCGGTGGCTAGGACCTGGTGTTGGGCGGCGAGCTTGGGCAAGAGGGCGCGGCCTAGGCGGCCGGCGGCTCCGGTGACGGCAACGTGCAAAGTGGACTCCTACTGGCTCGAAAAGTGAAAAAAGCGAACGGCGCTAGGGTAATGTAAATGGACCAAGCAATCAAGGCTATCCCGTCCCATTTTGTGTTGTGTCCGTTTCGTTCATTCGGATTATATTAATTGTGCATTCACTACTAGTGGGTATGGTAAATCGTCATTAAATTCATTTTTTGTTATACGCAACATGTCTGATCTCACAGGAAAGTACCAGACCCAGTATAGCCGCTACGCGCCGCTCTTGTTACTGGTCGTCGGCTGTATCGTCTACGCCAATAGCTTCAATGGCGAATTCATCTACGACGATCTCCATTCTATCTCCACCAACCCCGATATCCGCAACTTGTGGCCTCCCAACTGGATGCTGCCGACGGATGATGTGCACGAGACGGTCAATAGCCGCCCGGTGGCCAGTTTCACCCTGGCGCTCAATTATGCGATTGGCGGGCTCGAGGTGCCTGGTTATCGGCTATTTAATCTCGCGGTGCATATGCTCTGCGGTTTGGCGCTCTACGGCGTAGTGCGGCGGACGTTGCACCCTGAGCATGCTGCGGCAGTGGGGTTGGCGTTTTCATGCGCGCTATTGTGGCTAGTCCACCCGTTGCACAGCCAATGCGTCAATTATATCATTCAACGGCGGGAGTCGTTGGCCAGTCTTTTTTATCTGTTGGCGCTCTATGGTGCAATCAGGGGCATCGATTCGCGGCGCCGGGGTTGGTATGTCGCCTCGATTTTGTCCTGCGCGCTGGGCGTAGCCAGCAAAGAGATCGTCGTTACCGCCCCATTTGCGATCGCGTTATACGACCGGGTATACCGCAGCGACTCTTGGTCGCAATTCTGGCATGAGCGTCGTTATTATTATGTCGGGTTTGGTTTGCCCTTGTTGCTGCTGCTGTTTTTGATCTGGGGCGACCCGCACGGCGATAGCGTTGGTTTCGAGCGCGTGGGTGTTTGGCAGTATGCGCTGAACCAGTGTGTGGCAATTACCCACTATTTGCGGTTGATGGTCTGGCCGCATCCGCTACTGCTCGACTATGGTCCACCCAAGGTGCTGACCTTGCTCGACGTGGCCTGGCAAGTGCTATTGGTGGTAGCGCTTTTGCTTTGTTGTGGGTGGGGGCTGGTTCGCTATCCGCGCCTGGCTTATCCGGGCTTTTGGTTTTTTGTGCTCTTGGCCCCCTCTTCGAGTGTTGTACCCATTGTCGAGGAGTGGGCTGCTGAGCGCCGGGTTTATCTGGCGTCGGCTGGTCCACTGATCTTGGTATTGCTTGCGGCTTATCATGGTTTGGTCAATGTATTGGGTGCTGGTAAGCGGGTCGTCCTAACCGGATCGGTACTGGTGTTGTGCACCGCGCTGGCGTTGGGCGCAGGGACCTTGGACCGCAACCGCGATTATCGCAGTGCGCTGACCGTTTGGGAAAAGGATTTGGCGTTGCGTCCCAACAATATGCGGGCGCTGCGCGGTTTGGCCTTTGCGCATGAATTGGCGGGCAATACCGATACGGCGATTGATGTTTACCAGCGGACTTTGCAATACGAACCCGACGAGCCGGGGGTCTATTTTAATCTGGGATTGATCTATGCGCGACGAAATGATTGGGACGCGGCTATCGAGCACTATCGTCGCAGTGTGCACTTGGTACCGAATATGGCGCAAGGGCACAATAACCTCGCACTGGTTTATAAGGAAACAGGGCGTCTTGCGGAGGCCTTGGCACATTTTCGCCGGGCGATAGAGGTAGAACCCGATTACGCCATCGCACACAAGAATATTGGCTCGATGCTGAGCGTCCGCGGCGAACTGGGCGCGGCAGCCCAGCATCTGGTAACCGCCGCGCGATTGCAGCCCGACGACAAGAACGCGCACTTCGCTGCGGGTACGGCGCTCAGGGCCATCGGGCAATGGCAAGAGGCGGTGCAGAGTTATCGGCGGGCAGTGGCGATTGATTCTGGTTTTGCCGCGGCGCATTTGAACTTGGGGGTGTCGCTAGAGATGGCGGGGGACGCCGACGCGGCATTGGCGGCCTATGAGGCGGCGTTGGAGGCTCAATTTGATTTTGCCGGTGCCGCGTTCAATATAGGCCGTTTACTCGAAGATAAAGGGCGCGTCGATGAAGCAATTGCCCGATACGAGCGTGCCATTGAACTCAATCCCAATTTTGTCGAAGCGCTCTCTAACCTGGGTTTGGCTTATCAGTATAAAGGCCAGGTCGATGCGGCGTTGGCCTGCTATCGGAGGGCATTGGCGATTCGCCCCGATTATGCGCCTGCTAACACGAATCTCGAATTGCTCTTGAGGCCTTAAATAAACGACTTCGTGTAGGTAGTAGGTCAGTTATGTGTTCGTTGACGCGCAAGATCTGTTCGACAGAGTCGGCGTCCCTGTCTATTTCCGCGGCATCGCGGATGAGCTGTTAAGGGCAGAGCGAATCGAGCAGCGTCGCCGGCGAATGCGCCGCGACCCCGGTGAAATGCGCGACTTGTTGCCGGCAGGAAAACCCGGTGGCGACCACCGCCGCATCCGGTCCGGCTTCCCGCACGGCCGGCAGCAGACGCCGCTCGCCGATGGCCTGCGATAGCTCGTAGTGCTCATAGCCGAACAGCCCGGCCATACCGCAACAGCCGCTGTCGAGCGCGATGACCTTGCATTCGGGTATGGCCGCAAGCAGAGCGGTGGTCGCGCCGGTGCCCTCCAATGCTTTTTGGTGGCAGTGACCGTGCACGAGAATTTTCGCCGGGCCCGCCTGCAACGACAGCTCGGCGCGTTCGATTACCGGCGCGGCCCAAGCGTCAAAGAGCTGGCAGGCGTCGGCGACTTTGCGCGCTTGCACTTGTGCCGCACCGCGCAGCAGCAAGGGGTGATCGTCGCAGACGGCCGAATAACAGCTCGGCTCGCAAAAAAGGATCGGCGTGCCGCGTTCGGCTAAGGGTGCTAATGCACGCGTTGTTGCCTCTGCTTTTTGTGCGGCTTCGTCGAGCAGTCCCTTGGAGATCAGCGGTCGGCCACAACACACGTGCGGTGCCAACTGCACTTGTGCGCCGAGGCGCTGGGCCAGACGGGCGGCGGCGGCTAAGTGGTCGGGCTCGAAATAATTGGAGAAAGTATCGGCGAAGAGGGCGACGTCGCCGGCTGTTGTCGTATTACTCCACTCGTTGAGGAAGCTCCGTCGCGCAAAAGTAGGTAGCGGTCGGCGGCGGTCGAGGCCTAAGAACTGCTCGTTGAAGAAGCGTGTCGCGCTGGAGTCGGCGATCCAATTGGATAGAGGGGCAAGGCGTTGGCCCCATGCGGCGCTGCGGTCTATGCGCGCCAGAAGCTTTGTGCCCAGTTTCGTGCCGTGGCGCTGATGCCGCTGGTGGAGGAACTCGCTTTTTAGCCGGGCCATGTCGACGCCGGTCGGGCATTCCCTCTTACAGGCTTTGCATTCCAAACACAGATCGAGGATCGGCAGTAGTTCGTCGTCGTCGAGGCCCTCGGGTCCGAATTGGCCGGAGAGGGCTTGGCGCAGGGCGCTGGCCCGGCCGCGGGTTGAGGCGCTTTCGTCGCGGGTGGCCATATAAGACGGGCACATCGCGCCGGTGAGCGTTTTGCGGCAGGCGCCGACGCCGCTGCACTGCTCGGCGGCCTGGGCCATTGAACCGAAGTCGGAAAAGTCAAAGGCCGTTTTGGGTTCGTTGGTCTGGTAATCTGTGCCAAAACGCAAGTTCGCCGTCAACGGTGGGGCGTGCACTATCTTGCCCGGGTTGAGCAGGCCTGCGGGGTCGAAGCCGTTTTTCAGTTGGCAGAAGGCCTCATAGAGGATGGGGCCGAACATTTTTTCCTGGAAGGGTGCCCGCACTAACCCATCGCCGTGTTCGCCTGATAGCGCGCCGCCGTACTCGAGCACTAGGTCGGCCACTTCATGGGCGATAAGCGAGAATTTCTCGATGCCGTCCGCGGTTTTCATATCGACCACTGGGCGAACATGCAAAAGTCCGACCGAGGCATGCGCATAGAAACCCGAGGGGATCTCATGGCGGGCGAGTATCTGCTGGAAGCGTGCAATATAGTCATGTAGGTGCTCAGGGGCGACGGCGGCGTCCTCGACGAAGGAGATCGACTTGGCGTCGCCCATCTGCGACATCGTCAGCCCCAGGGCGGCTTTGCGCAATTCCCAAATGCGCGCCTGGTCTTTGGCTTCGATTGCGCGATAGACGTAGTGGCCGAGTCCGCGTTGTTCGAGGTCGGCGGCCAGGCGATCGATGCGCGCGGGATCATTGTCAAAAAATTCGACGAGCAATACCGCGCCGGGGTCGCCCTGGATAAAAGCGCGCAAGGGTTCAAACTCGATGCGACCTTGCGTCGAGTTGAGAATAAAGCGGTCGACAAGCTCGATGGCGGAGGGCTCGTGTTGCAAGATAACTGGCGTCGCGGCCATCGCTTCGAGCACGTCGGTGAATTGTACGCAACAGACGATGCGGTGCTCGGGCAAAGGCACCAGCCGCAACTTGGCCGCGACGGTCAGTCCCAATGTGCCTTCTGAGCCGACCATGATTCGACAGAGGTTGAGGGGTTTATCAGAAGGTGTAAACTCGTCGAGATTGTAGCCGCCGACCCGGCGCTGAATCTTGGGATAGCGCCGGCGGATCTCGTCTTGGTGTTTTGTACCGAGTTTCTGCACTAGGCGGTAACACGTACCCTCGAGATCGTCGCGTTCGGATTTCTCGTGTCGTGCGTCCTCATCGAGTACTTGCATCATGACGGATGTTGCGTCGGCGAGCACGACTTCTAACTCTTCGACATAGTCGATGGTCTTGCCGTAGACGATCGATCGGGTGCCCGCCGAATTATTGGCGATCATGCCGCCGATCGTTGCCCTACTCGATGTCGAGAGATCCAGCGGCAATTGCAGGCCGTGCGGTTTGAGACGGGCGTTGAGCTCATCGAGGACCATGCCGGGTTCGACGCGCACTGTGCGTCCTTTGATGTCGATGTCGAGCAGGCGGTTCATATGTCGCGAAAAATCGAGCTGTAGACCGGGGCCGATCGCCTGTCCTGCCTGCGAAGTGCCGCCGCCGCGGGCGGTGATCGAAGCGCCGTGCTTGCTGCATAGCTCAACCACGCGCACTACGTCGTCGCGCGAGCGCGGTGCGACTACGCCCAGCGGTATGATCTGATAGACGCTGGCGTCGGTCGAATGCATGCCGCGAAAAAAGCGTTCAAAGCGGACATCGCCTTCGATGTTGTCTTCGAGGTCGCGGCGCAGAGCAGTGAGCGCCGCATCGTCGAGCTGGTCTCTAGGGGTCATAGGAAATATTGGCGAGGGCTGGCCGTCACCAATGGCGCGGTGGTTTGTTTAAAATCCAGCTCGTCATTGTGCAGGGTCGTCATCTAGTCCCCCGTATTTTCTTTGCGGTGACCGCTCGTCACGGCGAGCATATTGAGCGCGGCCTGTACACCACCCCTTTTGTGCGGCACCCCAGCCAGATCCAAGCCCATCTCGACACCGCTGAGCGTACCACAAAGCATCAGGTCGTTGATTGAGCCCAGATGACCAATGCGGAAGAGTTGGCCTTGCAACGGGCCGAGCCCAGTGCCCAGTGAGAGGTCGAAGCGTTCGAGGATCAGTTTGCGCAGTTGATCGGCGTCGTGACCTTGTGGCATAAGCACCGAGGTAAGTGTCGGCGAATGGCCCTTTTCATCGCGACAATAAACTTCGAGATTCCAAGTGGTAACGGCGCTGCGCGTTGCATGCGCGAACCTCAGGTGGCGGGCGAAAACCTGGTCGAGGCCTTCCTCTAAAAGCATCGTCAGCGCTTCGTCTAGACCAAAGAGCAAATTAGTCGCGGGGGTATAGGGAAAGAAACCGCGCTTGGCAGCGTCTAGCAGTGGTGCCCAATCCCAATAGGACCGGGGCAACCGGGCTTCTTGTGCCGCGCTTAACGCCCGTTGGCTGATCGCGTTAAAACCCAAACCCGGTGGCAGCATCAACCCCTTCTGGGACCCGGCGACGGTCACGTCAACGCCCCATTCGTCGTGGCGGTAGTCGACTGCGCCGAGCGACGAGACCGCGTCGACCATCAATAGGGCCGAATGCTCGGCGCGGTCGATCGCGTGGCGGATGGCGGCGATATCGCTGAGGATACCGGTCGAGGTTTCGTTGTGGACCAGGGCGACGGCTTTGATCGCAGGGTCGGCCCTGAGTTTGGCGGTGACCTGATCTGGATCGACACGAAAGCGCCAATCGCCGACCAGGTCCTCGACTTGCAACCCGAACCGGGTGGCGACTTTGCTCCACTGCACGGCAAATTGTCCGCTGGTGCAGAAGAGTACTCGATCGCCCGGCGAAAGCGTATTGGCCAATGCGGCTTCCCAGGCGCCGCTCGCCGACGAGGGATAGACGGCGATGGGGTCGGTCGTGCCGAAAACGGTCCGCAATCGTTCGAATATGCTCAGCGTCAGTTGTGCGAAATCGGGACCACGGTGGTCGATGGTGGAACGGGAGATGGCTTGCGCGATGCGTTCGGGCAGGGGTGTGGGACCGGGAATTTGCAAAAAGTGACGGCCAGGTTTTTGCGGCATTGTGTCGGATATCGTCTTGGCTATAGATTAAACAGAGTAGGCACCAACATACGAAACCGCAGAGAGCAGCTCAAACAGACTATGGTTGACCTTATTTCAGCAGCGCAACAACAGCAACTCGACGAAGAAGGCTATGTCGTTATTCCCGACGTGTTGTCTATAGCCGAAATAGAATCCTATCGGGCACAGCTTCTGCAACTGGCTGAAGCCGAGCGCGCCGACGGCAAGGCGCGGGAACACGCCGACGGCAAGGGCCAGCATGTGCGTTGGTTAGTGAACAAAGGCCAGGCCTTCGAAAAGCTAGTGGCCCACAATAAGGTCATGCCCTATTTCGAATACTTGTTGGGCAAGGATTATACACTGAGCACCCTGACTTCGAATCTGATCTACCCGGGTGCTCCCGACAACCCCCTCCATATCGACAATGCGCTCGGTGCGATGCCGGAACCGCTGCCGAGCTTTCCGATGTTCGTCAACAGCCTGTGGCTCTTGGACGATTTTACCGCAGAAAACGGCGGTACGCGTTTTGTGCCGAGCAGCCATCGCTGGTTGAAAAAGCCTCCTACGGCAGATGATCCACAGGCGTTATGCCATCCCGACGAAGTGCGACTCAGTGCGCGCAAGGGTTCGGTCTTTCTGTTCAATGGTGCTATTTGGCATGCGACGGGTGCGAATGTGACCGATCGGGCGCGTATCTGCCTGATTTGCTTTTGCTGTCGCTCATTTTTGAAGCCGATGTTCGATTTTGTGCAGCATCTACTACCGGAGGTGGTAGAACGGGCTACGCCTGAGATGCGGCGGATTTATGGGTTTGAGTCGAGACCGGGGGGGCTTGACGTGCCGAAAGGGGAGGCTCAGCGTGGGGCATAGGTGGACGGGTAGAGTGAGGGTGTGCTATGATTCAGCTAAAAGAAAAGAGAGAATGAGTTGCGCTTGACGACATCGGCTTTGAGGTCATATTCTACCGTTTATGATCTGGTTTTTTGGCGTGCTTACTATAGCGTTGTTGGCGGTCCTGGCGCAAATACTGCTACTGGCACAAAAGCGGTCTAATGAGTTTAAGATCCGTCAGGATCCCCTGCGGCAACACATCGAATCTCACCACAGCGAGATGGAGGGCAGCTTTTCCCTTGGCGAGTTAGAAAAAGACGTGACGAATGTGCGGCGCAATATAGAGCGCATTGGAGTCAAGATGCGACGGAAAACCAGTGTTGAATTGCAAGAAGCAGGTGAGAGCGGCGAGGAGCAGAAATAATGGGTATTTCTATTGCGATAGTAGTGGTGCTGATTATTGCTCTCCTTTTGGTGCGTGGCCAGTCTGATGTTAGGCCGAGAAAGATGCGGGCCGAACTTATGTCGATGCGTTCGTATGAACAACATCTGCAGATCGAAAAGGCTGAAGTACAGCAGCTGATCGACCAGGTTACGGAGAGTCTCAAACACGCGACTGGTCGCCAGGAGCTCGCGCAGAACGCGTGTCGAGATTTGCGCAAGCTCCTGGAAGAATCAGGTGTTTTTGTAGCGCCGGTTAAACTGGAAATGCCGGAAGAAGACAACCAGGCCTGAGCATTCCCTCGCACAATCAGGTTGTTTCGCTGAACCCCTCTTATATGGTCAGGCCACTTCTGCGGTGATTTCTACTTGCACGGCTTGGCGCGGCAGATAAAATTCCTGCATATAGTGCTTTTTGCAATAACCGCGCGCCGCGTGTCGTTCGTGGCAATCGGTTATCTGGCAGGTGGTGCGGCCATAGGCGCGCTCGCGTTCGGGGGTGAGGCGGCCATAGCGGCGCACCTGTTGATAGTGGCGAAAGCAGAAACCCCGGGCGATATCGGTCTGGCTGCAATCCTCGGCCTTACAGAGGCCCTGTCGATGACCGTATTCGCGTTCGGGGGTGAGGCGGCCGTGGCGGCGCACCTGCTGATAGTGGCGTGGGCAATAACCGGCGGTGCGCGCTCCTATATCGCAATTGTGGGCCCGACACAGGGGCTGCCATTTTCCTTTGATAATTTTGTTGTCGTGCATAAATAGTCGGTATTCCTTTCAAATTGCGGCGCATGCAATGACGTTAAGATCGGCGTAATGGATCCATAGCAATATGATGCGAATCAACTGTGCGTATTTTTGTAGACTCAGACTTCATATAGCAAGGTCCGTGCCGTTAATGAGCGGAAATGTGTTCTATTTGAACTTAACTGGTTGACTGAGAATGAATTGCGAAGAACGAAAAACATCTTGGACTACTAAATAGTTGTTTAGTAAAGTGGCGAGTGTCGCCATTTTCCTCAGATATCTGACACTAGTGATAGTTTTCTGTCGCTTAAATCTCCGCTAGGAGCTGCCGACTCATATCGCAGATGCGGCCGCGCTGTTGATCGGCGAAGAGGTCGGCATTGGCGACGATTTCTTCGAGTGGAGGTCGGGCGTATTCGCCCAAGCCCCGGATTTGTTGCAGGAGTTCGGGGTAGTGTTGTGTTTAATCCAGCCGCACGAAAAGCGCGGCTATCAATGCAAAGAGGTCCAGGTTATCCGGATCGTGCGCCCGCAGCTTTTCGAATTTGATGAAGCGGGTGTTGACCCCAGAAGGGTCGGAGCTATAGGCGTGTGGTGGCTTGGGCAAGAATTCGGTCAATCGTTCGATCTCAGGGGCGATATGCGCTTTGAGCACGATGTGCTCATTGCCCGAGAGTTTACGGTATTCCTGTAAAAATTGAGTGTGGCAGAGTGAGTGCAGATCGAGTTGGGCCAATACGCGACACAAGTGACCGGCTTCTTCTTCGGGATCGGGTTTTTCGAAAAGCCCCTCACCGACGTCGATTAAAATACGGGCGCTGCCGGCAAATTCCACTCGCCGCTTGAAGTCGGGTGCTTGGGAATGTCGCAAGCGGGTCTCGATCACCCGGTAGAGCATTTCGCGGATAATCAGCGAATTATCCTCCTGGGCTTGCGAGTCCATGGTTTTGAATTGGTTGAAAAACTCATAGCGTTTGAGTTGCAGGTAGTGCTGGTACAGGCTATTGTAGCCGTGGCCCATACTGCCGGGCACATCGCTTTTAATCGAACCCGAGTACCGCTGTAACAAACGTTTGAACCCGGCGGTGATATTGAAGCTGTCGTAGCGATTGGCGGTGACGTAGTTGAGACCGTAGACGATTTCTTCAGTCACGGTCTCAACAAAGGCCTTGATGCCCTCGGCGCCCATAGCGATCAGTTGTTCGAGCAAATCTTCGGTTTTGACCGAGCGGCTGAGCTTGAAACGTGCCTCGTCCCACAAATTGTGCATGATCTCGGCGGTTGTCTGCGGCTCCAGTTGTAGGTTTAGTTCGCCGGCTAGTCGGAAGGCGGCGCCGTGGCAGATATCGCGGTCGATGGCGAAATAGGTCGGGTAGTTGTAGACCTCGCAGATGTCGTAGAGCTTGCGGTGCGACCAGAATCGTTCGCGGTTTTCGTCGAAGATATCGTCGGCGATATCGTAGGGGTCGCGCTCGCGGATGGTGGGTTTGAGCGAATAAAGTTGGTCGGCGTAGTAGCGAAAGAAGGTGCCAAACTCGTCGTCTTTTCCCGTCGGTGTCGCGCAAGTGCTTGTTGTGGTCGCGCAGCGTGTCCTTGATGATGTAGTAGCCGAGGGTATAGTGGCTTTTGAGATGGTCTTGCAACCGGCGGGTGGTCTCCAGGATCAGCAGATAGTCCAATAGCGGCCACGCCTCCTGGATTAGCACTTCGCTGATGGCCCAATAGTCGTAGCCTTTTTCGTAGGCTTCGCGCAGTACCTTTTCGGAGATGGTGCGGCGGGTGCGACCGACGTGGAAGGACTCGTGTTCGCGCGGGTTTGGGGTTGATGCCTTTGTTTGGAAAAGTAATACTTTAGATATGGGAACCCAAGTCAGAATGGGGTGGGCCTGCTGACGGTTCGGGTCAGAGGGTGACCCAGACCTCGGCAGTTTGGTTGTTGCTATTGGTGGTGAATAAGTGGAGATAGGAGAAGAAAATGAGTGTTGATGTGAGTGAGAAGAGGGCGCAGTTCGATCGCGACGGTTATGCGATATACGAAGATGTGTTGGATGCGGGGTTGGTGGCGGAGGCGAGTGCGCATGTGGATTGGTTGGTGAAAAAGCATCCGGAGTTGAGGCCGGAGAACTTGATGCATACGCTGGTGGCGAAAGATCCATTCTGGGTGCGGTTGATTAGCGATGAGCGTTTGTTGGATATTGCCGAAGAGTATCTGGGGCCGAATATCGCGCTCTTTGCCTCACACTATATCTCGAAGCCGCCCGAAGACGGGCAGCCAGTGCTTTGGCATCAGGATGGTTCGTATTGGCCGTTGGAGCCGATGGAGGTCGTAACGCTGTGGTTGGCGGTGGATGATTCGTTGCCGGAGAATGGCTGTATGCGGGTGGTACCGGGCACGCAGGGCATGGAGTTGCACGAGATGAAGCCGTCGACGGATACGCCGAATGTGCTGAGCTCGCAGATGGATCCGGAATTGGTGGATGAGGAGCGGGCGGTGGATATCGTGCTCAAGGCCGGCGGTGTGTCGGTGCACCATCCCAATATCGTGCACGGGTCCAATCCGAATACCTCGGGCAAACGGCGCTGCGGGCTGACGATCCGCTATATACCGACGACCACGCGGATTACTAGTCAGCCTTGGGAGTGCGCGTTTTTGTTGCGGGGTGAAGGGGTCGAGGGCGTTAATGAGTATTTGCCGCGGCCGCGTTATGTGGAAGGGGAGCATCTGGCGTTTCGCGGGTGTGAGGCGTGGGTGTAGATGGGATGTGGGCGGTGTTGTTCGCTCGTCGAGACAGTGTCAGTTTGAACCAGTTGATTAACGAAGCGCTCGACAAAACCTTGGGCTGATTTGTAGAAAAGTAGTGCCGACGGCTAATCTTAATGCTCCGGCGCGATAGAGGGCGCTGACGGTGCCGAGGTTTTCTTTTTTATGACGCGAAGTGACGCCGAGTTATTAGGGTGTCCGCGCTGATAGATGTGGCGCGGATCTGTTGGCAGAGCTCAAGGCCGCTCATGCCGGGCAGCATCCAGCCGGTGACGATCAAGGGGCAGGTCCGACGCAGATAAACGGATCCAGTTTTTCCTGCGTTGGTTAGGGCCCCCGACCTCGGGGCCTGAGGGCCTAGAGCACTAGGGTGCTGATATTGCTCGATGGGAGTAAGCCGTCCAATGCGTTTATCCCTGCGGCCAAGCATCGGGGTTCAGGCCCAAGCCGCGCGCGGCCTCTCCGATGCGGGCCCAGGTGGTGTCGTCGATGGGAATACCTTCTTGTTGGCGTTGGCGACCGGTGCGGTATTCGGGCTCGCCGGGCAGGAGGATCTCACCGATGTGTGGGTCGACGCGGCTGGTGTGCACGTGCTTGATCAGGCTTTCGAGTTCGGCGTGGAAGTCGTCCTCTTCGACAAAGTGCCCGATGTTGTACACGGTTAAATGCAGACCATTGCTCTGCATGACGGTTTCGCCATTGGCCGTACCCTGTCCGCCGAGCGCGCCGCCGAGGATCTCAACGATCATGCTCAGGCAGTAGCCCTTATAGGCGACGGGGCCGCCAAAGGGCAGAATCGCGCCGGGTGGATTGCCGACAAAGTCTTCCGGGTCGACGGAAGGGTTACCGTCGTGGTCGATGATGCGACCCTCGGGCAGCATTTCGCCCTTGTTGTGGGCAATGCGAACCTTGCCTTCGGCGCAGACCGAGGTTGTCATATCGACGAGGATCGGATCGGCGGCGCGGCGCGGCGCGGCGAAGGATATGGGGTTGGTGCTGAGCTTGCCGTCGAGGCCGCCATAGGGGGCGATCTGTCGGCCGAGATGGCCGGCGTTGCAGAAGGCCAGACCTATCAAACCCTGACGGGCGACTTGCAGCGGGTAGGCGCCAACCCGGCCGACATGGCCGCAGTTGCGCAGCGTGGCGGTGGCGACGCCGTGTTCTTTGGCTTTGTCGATGGCCAATTGCGTGGCGAAGGTGGCGCCGATCTGGCCCATTGTGCCGCCGCCGTCGACGACCACCGCGCAGGGTTTGTCACTGATGATCGAAGGTTGGCCCTTGGGGTCGAAAATGCCATCGAGGATCTGGCCAATATACTCGTAGATGCGGATGCTGCCGTGCGAATCGTGGCCGTAAAGAGAAGATTCGACCAAGTGGTCGATTACGGCGCGGGCGCTTGCGGGTGGGCAATCGGCAGCCTCAAAGAGTTGGTAGCCGATTTGGCGCAGGTCGTCGGGTTTGATATGCGGCATTAGTTGCTTGTCTCCTGGAGGACGCGTTCGATTTCTTGTTCCCAAGTTCCTGCTACGCGTACGCCGTATTCGGCTTCGCCGCCAGTGGTTTCCGGCCCCAGCAAAAATGGCTGGCCGCGCTTTTTGTCGACGAGGTTGGCACGGTCGATGCAGTTGCCGTGCAGGAAGTGGAAGGCGATACCGGCACGATCGAGGTCGGTGGTATTGGCTTTGGTGGAATGGGCGGTGCCATAACAAAAAAACACGACTCCGCCGGCTTTGAGCTCTATGGGTACGGCCCGCTCTTCGGGCACTTGGCAATGTATATGGTGGTCGGAGTTGGGGTCGCGATCGTGCGGGTATTCTTCCTTGAAGGAATCGTGCACGACGTGGATGGTGCCGTTGGCGATGGTCGCATCGTGTATGGCGACCCACATGGCGGTGCCTTTTAAGGGATCGGAGATTTTGAAGTAGGCATTGTCCTGGTGCCAGTCGGTGCCGATGCCGTGGCCAGCGGGCTTGAGAAACATCTGGTCGAGATGCAGGACAAAGGATTCGCCGATGAGTTGCGCGGTGGCGTTGGTAACCTTGTCGTCGAAGGGCAGGGCGCGGATCAGATCACTTTTGTCGTAGAGGGGAATTAGCTGCAGATTAGCTTTGGTCTTAGAGTGCGTTTCGCCGTCGCCATCGGTGGCCACGTTGCGGACCAAGCCTTCGCGTTTGAAGCGCTCGACTTCAGCTTGCAGGGCCTGCACTTCGCGGGCGGTAAAAAAATTGGGCACGGAGGTGTAGCCGTGATTTTTGAAGTGCGATATTTGTTCTTTGCTGAGAGACACGTGCAACTCCTTGGGGTTGATAAGATAAGATCAAGATAAGATAAGGTGAAATCAGATTAGAGAATAGAGGGGTGGGGCTATCAATGCGAATATTGTATGGCGGGCGTTGCGCGTTTGGGGGCGTTGCGTTTCGAGTCAGTTCAGCATTAGTTCAGCGTCATCTAAGCCTCAGCCATTCTCCTTCTCGTCTGCCGCTGGCTCGACCAAATCCGTTGGAATATAATCGCCATTTCCGTGCCCTTCCCAACGTTGCTTTGCACCTGCATCCGTCCTTTGTGCCGCTGCACAATATTGTAACTGATCGACGGTGCCAAACTCGCAGCTATAACGACACCTTTGGTCGTCAAATCGGGATCGAAAATCTGAGCTTGCTGCCCAGAGGCGATACCTTGACCGGTGACGCTACCGGTCAAGGTACAGTCGACAGGTTTCGACGGTAATCGTACCCGGCCTGGGGCAAAGTCCTCGACGGTAATTATTTCGTTGAAAGAGGATTCGTAGATCAGCGGCTACACGATAGAGGCCATTAGTGGCCTGCGGTTTTTGATTTCGTCGAAGTTAGTGAAGGGCGGGATGTGTTGGCCGAGCTTGGGGCTCCGTTTGTGCCCGAAACGGTATTTGACCCAGGCCTCTTCTAGGCTGAACTCGACCGTGGAGCGCCAATGCTGAGGCGCTTACTCATACCGTTGCCGCCTCCACTGAGGGCAGCGAGGCACCAGTGTTGTATTGCTCTTCAGCGTCGGCGCAAAGAAGCAGCCCCCGGCTAACGTAGTTAACCAGGGGCCGTCTGTCGTGACTTGTCAGGTGCTGAATATGCCCAGATCAGCACCTCGCTAACTAGCCTGCGCGGTGGTCTGTCGCGTTCTTCATTTGCTATCTAAAAGCGGCATTTCACCTGAGCGATATACGTCCCATTTACGGTCATCATTACTGATATTGAACGCACATTGATCTTATAGGTGAAATAAACGCCATTCGCATCACTACCGCTTCTCTTCGATACTAAGACTCACCGTCCGACCAAGTCGGAGCGGGGCTATGGTCATCCGAAAAAGCCGGATCTTAGTCGCCTTGGTGCACAGCAGAGGAATCGCCATGCTCGGTGTGGATATGGCCCATCTCTTCAGCATGCTCATCCATCTCTTGTTGTGTGTCAAAATGCTCATCTTGAATTAGGGCCACTCTTTCCGATCCCCGGTCAATAGACGAAACGAAGGATCGGCAAACAATATACGATAGTATAAGTCGAAACACACAGTTTATAGTGACGAAGATCACAATCGTAAAGAATAAGTTGAACCCATCATTGCAGACGCCCGAGTTGCGGGCGGACCAATAGGAGTTGAGCTGCGTGGGCCAGGTCGCGCAGAATGAAGACATTGCGTTATTGTACGGCAAACGAGTTTTGCTTGACTATTCTCCTGTCGCCGAAATGTGTTCGAGCGTCGCAGAGGTTGTCCTGGAATGGATCGCAGGACGGAGGTCTCGCTCGCCTATTTCGGTTATGCCCTGGGAGGCCACAGAGGGAAGGCAGTGCGATGCGCAGCAGGAATATATGGCGTGGCGACGAACGGTCTTTGACAAGCAACGGGTAACAACCTTCGGGTGAAGATCTTACCTAACACTACGACACTTGCCCTAGCTGATGGAAGAGCGCGGCCGAGGTGCGAATGCCGCGGTGGAAGTCGCGTAGGCAAAAGCGTTCGTTGGGGCCGTGCCAATTGTCGGTGATTTGCCCCAGGCCGACGAGCAGGACCGGCGCTTGTGTTTTGGCGGCGATATCGATGACGATGGGGATTGAGCCGCCTTCCCGGGTGAGCACTGGATCTAGCTCGAAACCTGTGCGCATGGCTTGCAGGGTCGGCTCGACCAACGGATGGTCCAGGTCCAGGTTATAGGCCGGCGAGATATGCTGGTTTTTAAATTCGATACGGTTGCTTTCGGGCAGACGGTTGCGGATATGGGTTTCGAGTGCAGTCTGGATTGCTTCGGGGTCCTGACCGGGTACGAGGCGGCAAGAGACGGCGGCTTTGGCCAGCGCCGGGATAACGGTGCGTGGGCTGCCACCCGATAGGAAATTGATATCTAGCGTGGGGCGCGTCCAGCGTCTTTCGAGTAGCGGATAGGCGCGTTCGCCGGCTAGCGAGTCTACGCCCAACTCGCGGCAATAGGCTTGCTCGTCGACCTCGAGTGCGGCGTAGAGGCTCTGCTCGCGGGCAGAGAGCGGTTGGATGCCCTCGTAGAATCCTGGTACGGTGATATGGCCCTCGGCGTCGACGAGTCCGGCAAGTGCGTCGACGAGTAGTTGGTTTGGGTTGCGGACAATGCCGCCGAAAAGGCCGGAATGCACATCCTGTTTGGGGCCAGAAATCTCCAACTCAGTGTAGACGATGCCGCGCAGGCCCAACGTCAGGGAAGGCCTGTCCGGTCCGTACATACTGGTATCGGAGATGACGGTGCAAAGCAGTGGTGCGAAAGGTTCAAGACCGCCTTCCGCGACAAATTGGCCCAAGGCGCGGCTGCCGCATTCTTCTTCGCCCTCTATCAGGAATACCAAGTCAACTGGGAGTTGGTCCCCGGCGGCGAGAATGGCTTCTACGGCTTTTAAATGCGCAAAACTGGGTCCTTTGTTGTCGCTGGCCCCTCGCGCGATAAGGAAACCGTCCCGTTCCTCGGCGGCGAAGGGATCCACCGCCCAAGCTGAACGTGGATTGTCCACTCCTTGTACGTCATAGTGTCCGTAGACTAGGACGGTGGGGCGTTCTCGCGATGCATTGGGGTTGTGCGCTAGGACTAGGGGATTGGTGTCGGCGCTAACCTGCACCTTCCCGGCGCTAAATCCCATTTGGCCGAATTGCTCGACGAGGAAATCGGCGGCTTGGGTAATGCCGTCGCCATTGTCCGCATCGGCTCCTGCGCTAATGCTGGGGATGCGAACAAATTCTTTCAGCTGGTCGACATACAACCTCTGCTGATTGTCAATAAATTGTAATATGTTTGCTAAAGCCACGTTTGTCTCCCTGATCGCTGTTCTGGGTTTATTGTTGTTGGCTGTTACGACTTGAAAAAGGTGCAGTTACACCACTAAAAGAGATGCGGATATAGAGCGCCGGATTGTGCTTGACCTTGCTCAATTAGGCTTCGTTCATTAACATATTAATACTATTAAACAATTCTATAGTCTTGTCCGACTGCATGTACCCCCCGTAATTGCAGTGCAATATAGGTCTTCGCAGCGGGCTGTAAAGTTTCGTTTTACCCGTTTCGCACCGAATTATAATACTGCATTACCCGGCGCGGTCGACTATCGCGCTTCCAATATCCACGGTTTACGACAGTTCACACCTTCACTCCATATAATACTGTAAATTAGAAGAGGAATATACCGGAAAATGGGAGATATACCCGTTGCAATTAACGGTTTTGGCCGTATTGGCCGCTTGGTATTCAGGGCCGCCGTCGAGCAAGGCGGAATTGAAATCAAAGCCATTAATGATCTAACCGACGCCAACACACTAGCGCACCTGCTCAAATACGATTCGACACAAGGCCGTTTCGCCGGTGAGGTTGAGGCCGATGGTGACAATTTGATCGTCGATGGCAAGACTATCCGCATTTTGGCCGAGCGCGCTCCGGCCAATTTGCCCTGGGGTGAACTCGGGGTCGATTTCGTGCTGGAATCCACGGGTTTCTTTACCGATGCCGACGGTGCCCGCGCCCATATTGCGGCCGGTGCCAAGAAGGTCGTTATCTCCGCTCCGGCCAAAGGCGAAGACATCACCATAGTTACGGGGGTCAATGACGACGCCCTCGAAGCCGGCCACACGATTATTTCCAATGCTTCGTGCACTACCAACTGCCTGGCGCCGATGGCCAAGGTTCTGCACGAGCAGTTCGGCGTTGTTAAAGGCATGATGAATACGATCCACTCTTACACCGGCGACCAACGTTTGCTTGATGCTCCGCACAGCGATATGCGACGGGCTCGTTCGGCTGCGCTGTCGATGATCCCCACGACAACAGGGGCCGCCGTAGCGGTAGGCAAGGTGTTGCCTGCGCTAAACGGTAAGCTCGACGGTTTGTCCATCCGCGTGCCAACGCCTGACGGCTCGCTGACCGATTTTACCGCAGTCCTGAAAAAAGAGACGAATGCGGAGGAGATCAACGCGGCCTTCAAAGCTGCTGCCGAGGGCGCGTTGTCTGGCATACTCGAATATTCAGAGGACCCGTTGGTCCTAGCCGATATTATCGGCAATCCGCATTCGTGCGTCTTTGACGCGTTGTCGACGAATGTGCTCGAAGGCAATATGGTCAAGATTCTGGGTTGGTACGACAACGAGTGGGGGTATTCCAACCGCTGTGTGGACTTGCTCAAGAAATTAGGAACGCTATAAAGTACTGTGCCGGTGGTGGTTAAGGCCACGACCGGCACGGTTCCCGCGATTTGAGGAAATTGCCATGGACCAATGGATACTCTGGATTCTCACATGCGGTTTTAGTCTTTACTTTGTGATCCTGCTGCTGGAGTTCAACCGGCCGTCGCAAAAACTGATGGAGCAGATCGACAATCAGGAAGTGCGTCGTAAGGATATGTCGCGTCGTCATGCGCATGCGGAGCAGCAGGCTGAAGAAATGAGGGTCCAGCTGGACAGGCTGGAGCACGATATGAGCACTTTGGAGGAGAAGCGCAAGGAAATTCTCCCCGAGGCCAACAAGCGGCTAATGGTCCACATACCACCTGGTCCTTATACCATGGGCGGCCACGACGAGGATAGTCCGCGCAATGAACGGCCGGCGCATACCGTCTATCAGTCGGGGTATTTTTTCGGCAAGACGCCGGTGACCAATCTGGAGTACCGCGAGTTTGTGCAGTGCACGGGGCATCGGGCGCCAATCCATTGGCAGCGGGGGTCCTTTCCCGCTGGATTGGGCAAACACCCGGTGGCCAATGTCTCCTGGCAAGACGCTCGTGATTACGCGGATTGGCGCAGTGCCCGGCTCCCTTCGGAGTCCGAGTGGGAGAAGGCGGCAAAGGGCACCGACGAGCGGCCCTATCCTTGGGGCACGCGCTTTACTGAAGGCGAGCGTTGCAACGCCAACGGCCAGATCGGCACAACTACACCGGTTGACGAATGGCCGGATGGCCGCAGTTTTTACGAGGTGTGGGATATGGCCGGGAATGTCTACGAGTGGTGCCAGGATTATCTTGACGACGAATACTATAAAGGGAGTCCATCGACCAATCCCAAAGGGCCCGAGGGCGGTCAGGAACGGGTGATACGCGGCGGCTGTTATCAGGAGACGCGCGCGGCGTTGCGCACGACTCACCGGATGGGCGCCTCTGAGGTGTCGACCCGGGACAATATCGGTTTTCGTTTGGCGATGGACGCCGAGGATATACGATCCGGCTGAGAGGAGAAAGGGCGAGACGATGTTCGAGGAAGTCTGGAGGGCCTACGAAAAGAACGAGCTGAGCCATAGCGCCGCACATCATCTGATGGCGATCCACGAGTTGCGCACGGAACGCGGCTATGCCCGCGTTTCAGATATCGCCAAACACTTGAGCATCACCAAGGGCAGTGTCTCGACGGCGATGAAACACCTCAAGGAGCGCGGCTATGTGCAGGAAGATCCGAATCGATTTCTAGAACTGACCGAGCAGGGTCTGAAGGTCGTGCAGGAGACTGAGGCTACGCGTCTGGTGGTGCAGCGCTTTTTGAGCGACGCGCTCGGCATGGACGAGGACGATGCGATGATCGACGCCTGTAAGGTGGAGCACCTGATCAGCACCGAAGCCCGCGCCCGTCTGGTTTGTTTCTTGCGCATGTTATTTTCGGAAAAACCTTCGGCCAATCAATTTCTCCAACTCTTCCGCGACGGCGCCTTAGAGTGCCGATCCGGCGATATCGACTCTTGCCGGCTCTGCGAAGATACTTGCTTTGGCTACCGGGCGGTGGCTATGACGGAAAGTGAGTAGCGGTGCTTTAGAACCGGAAAATACGGGTACACCTAGTGGGCCGGATATCTTCCGGCCCTTTTCTTGTATATTAGGGGCATGCTAAGTTTCCTGCAGAAGCAATTCCTACCCGTCGGTCTGGTAACGGTGGCCGTGGTAGGCTTTTTCTTTCCCACTCCAGGCATCTATATGGCTGGGCTGCCGACGCAGTATGTCGCGGTCAGTATTATCTTCCTGCTGTCGGGGTTGATGCTCAAGACCGACGAGGTCCACGCCGCCCTCGCCGCCTGGAAGGCGACGTCATGGGGCTGTGTCTCGATCCTCTTCGCCACCCCGCTTATTGGCACGGCCATCGCTTTTAAATTGCCGATGGAACCCTCCTTTCAATTGGGCTTGGCGTTGTTTTGTTGTATGCCGACCACGTTGACCTCGGGTGTCGCCTTGACAGCCCAGGCGCGCGGCAATGTGGCCTTAGCGCTTTTTTTGACGGTGCTAACCAATACCGCCGGCATTCTTACCGTGCCTTTCGTTTTGGCGCATCTATTGGGTGCGTTAGGCCAGGTCGAACTTTCGGCCGGGGATCTGTTTCTCAAGCTCTGTTTTTCGATACTTTTGCCCCTGGGCATCGGCAAATATTTGCGGCGTTTTGCCGTCGACTGGATCAACGCGCAACGGCCGCGGTTGAGTTTGGCCAGCAACGCGGCGCTGATCACCATACCATGGATGAAATTTAGCGAATCTTCTGAGCGCTTGGCTTTGGTAGAGACCTCCAGTTTGCTGGTTCTGGTCTTGTCGGGCCTGGCGATCCATGCGATCTATCTAGTCTTCAACGGCGGCGTCTGCGCGTTGTTGCGGCTCGAATCGGCGGCGCGCAAGGCGGTGGTGCTGATGACGAGCCAGAAGACTTTGCCGGTGGCGATGACGGTGTTGGCGTTCTTGCCGGAGTCGGCAGTGTCGCCCGAGATGAAGGGGTTGATCGCGATTCCCTGTATTACGTTTCATCTCGGGCAGATTTTTATGGATGCGTTCATTGCTACGCGGTGGGGTGCGCAAGAAGCCTAAGCGAAGAGTGTGCGTATTATACGCTACGGGGGCGGCTTTCGGGAAAAGCTAAGGCGGTTCTATCGGCTTGTACGAGGGCGCGGCGGTGTGCTACAAGCCACCTTAACGAGCGTTGGGAGTGGGCCGATATGATTCAACCCTAAGGGGCCTTGGGGAGGCTTTTCCTTGCAGCCGCCCCCACACCTCCGCTGCATTGGAGGATGACCCAGTATCTTTTTTGAGGATAGGATTGTACTGATGTTTTCAGCGCATTTTATCTCCCCAATTAAGAATTTTGGTTTTCCCTCTTAATTTAAATCTTGTGCTGGTGTGATTCGCGAAAGTACCACAGGGCTCTTGCAGGATCTCCTGCAAGAGCCCGTCCAACAGCTGTATCAACCCACCCCACGTAACGGGATGCACCGCATGCCAAAAACCCGCACAAACCTCCTGCTCATCACCACCGACCAACAGCGCGGCGACTGCCTCGGCTGTGCCGGACACCCCGTGCTAGAGACGCCCTACCTCGACGAGTTGGCCGAGCAAGGGGCTTATCTGCCGCACGCCTATACTTCGGTGCCCTCGTGTACGCCGGCCCGGGCGGGAATTCTCACCGGGATGGACCAATGGCATCACGGGCGGTTGACGATGGCCGGCAACGACGCGCTCGAATATCCGGCGACACTGCCGGGTGAGTTGGCGAAGGCGGGTTATCATACGCAAGCGGTGGGCAAGATGCACCACGCGCCGCAACGGCGGCGCTATGGATTTGACCATATGGTACTCGACGAGAGTGGGCGCCGCGAGTCGGGGTTTATTAGCGACTATCACCAGTTCTTCGAAAGACACAAAGAAGGCGAATACGGGTATCGCGACCACAGTATCGATTGGAACAGTTGGATGGCGCGGCCTTCGCACTTGCGCGAGCACCTACACCC
>JACLAC010000975.1_pt1 | contig 40686 bp, 23 predicted proteins | sample 8027881 | NCBI WGS metagenome assembly JACLAC01 (sample SAMN15725517, study PRJNA655200) | protist metagenome | isolation source: fluorescence activated cell sorting (FACS) single amplified genomes of... | place: Spain: Blaines Bay Microbial Observatory, Mediterranean Sea | collected 2016-01-19 | reverse complement strand
TACGTTAATGTCCAGATCGGCGAAAACCTCGTGACCAATCCAGAAGCAGGCTCCATTCCTGAGGAATACCTGATCGCTCGACTTGCTGGATTTTCCGACGAGATCCAGTATATCCGCTTCTCAAACCAACTACCCGATAACCAGACCGTCCTGACTCGTAGCCAGGCCCTTGACCTGAAGGCCAAGATGAATCTGGTGCACAGCCACTTTCTCTCCCGATACAACCCGCCCGATCCCTCAACCTGGGCAATGGAGGTGGAGTTCAAGATTACCGAGGAAGGCAACCTCCTGATCAAACAGGCGCGACCCTGGATATTCTGAATCGCCGGGCCCCTGAAAGAGATCCGAATCCTACGGATATCTGCAGCTCACCCTTCCTGCTCCCATCCCTTGTCCATGCGTCTTCTCCGCTTTCTGTTCGTTTTAGGCCTGCTACTACAGGAAGGTTCCTCCAAACCACAGGATCCCTCCGGGAGCTTCAGGCCAGAAACCCTCAGGGCGATGGACCAGGCTGTCCTGGAGGCGATCAGGGACAAGAAACTGCCGGGAGGAGTCCTGTGGCTGGAGCACAAGGGGGACATCTACCGGAAAGCATATGGAAAGCGTGCTACGGTACCGTCTGGTGAGGCCATGACCCTTAATACCATCTTCGATGCCGCTTCGCTCACCAAGGTGGTGGCCACCACCCCGTGCATCCTCCGACTCGTGGAACAAAAGCGACTGAGCCTGGAAGACAAGGTCTGCAAGTTCCTGCCCGAACTAACGGGAGATCCCAACAAAGCCACTATTACCATTCAACACCTCCTGACCCATACCAGCGGGCTTCTCCCGGGTATTCGACGCGGCTATGAGTGGCAGGGGTATGATACCGGGATCGCCCTTGCTACCAGTGAAGCATCACCGGGTCACTCCGGATACGACTACCGCTACAGCGACATTAATTTCATTCTCCTGGGAGAGATCATAAGACGAATAACAGGAAAGACTCTCTCCGTCTTTTCCCATGAATCCATTTTTTCACCCCTCAAAATGCTCGATACCTCTTTCGGCCCCGCAACCGAACAAGCTACTCGTATCGCCCCAACTACCCGGATGGAAGATGAAAGCATCCTTCGTGGCATCGTCCACGACCCGACCGCCCGGGCGATGGGAGGAGAAGCAGGCCACGCAGGCCTCTTCACGACTGCACATGATCTCGCACGCTACTCCCGGATGATCCTCAATGGGGGAGAACTGGATGGCATCCGGGTTCTCCGGACAGAAACCGTGGAACTCATGTCCACTGTCCAGACCCCTGAGACAATCTCAGCCCGGAGGGGCCTCGGATTTGATATTGATTCTCCTTACTCAGGCCCCCGGGGAGCAACCTTCCCCCGCGGGTCCTTTGGGCATTCCGGTTGGACCGGAACCTCTCTTTGGATCGACCCTTTCAGCCGGACTACCGTAATTTTTCTGAGTAACCGCAATCATCCCGCCGGGGGCAACGTCCTTGCTCTGCGCCACCGCCTTGGCACCCTCGCGGCCGAGGCAACGGGATTCGACTTCACAAAGATTACTGGCGCATTACCGGAGCTTGCCAGGAAGGAAAAACAACAGGCACGGGAAACCGTCCGGCGCCCTGCAGGCAAGGTCCTCAGCGGAATAGACGTCCTTGTCGCCGGGGATTTCGATCTTATGAAGGGCTTGAAGGTGGGCCTGATCACCAACCCGACCGGACTGGATCGGAAAAGCAGAACCACCATCGACCTGTTACATTCCGCCAAACAGGTGGAACTGGTATCTCTCTTCGGCCCCGAGCATGGCATCCGCGGAAGCCTGGACGGAAATGTCGGAGACGGAGTCGACGACAAGACAGGGCTTCCAGTCCACAGCCTCTATGCGGGAAAAGACCGTCGCAAACCCAGTCCGGAGCACCTCGCAGACGTGGACGCCCTCGTCTTTGACATGCAGGACATAGGATGCCGTTTCTACACCTACGTCTCAACCATGGGCCTGGCGATGGAAGCCGCGGAAGAAGCCGGACTGAGGTTCTTTGTCCTCGACCGGGTAAATCCGATCGGAGGGCTGAAGGTTGCGGGCCCACTCCGTGACGGGGAGAGAAAATTCGTGGCCTTCCATGAAATTCCGGTGCAGCACGGAATGACGACCGGGGAAATCGCCGGACTGTATCAAAGCGAGCTCTTTCCAGAACTGGATCTGACCATCGTCCCTCTCCGCCACTGGAAGCGATCCATGCGCTTTGGTGAAACCGGACTTCCATGGGTTAAACCTTCCCCGAACATGCCTAACCTTACTGCGGCTACCCTCTATCCAGGCATTGGACTGCTCGAATTTACCAATATCTCGGTGGGCCGGGGAACAAGCGTCCCATTTGAAATTGTGGGTGCTCCCTATATCCAGGCCGAAGATCTGGCCAACGAGCTCACATCCCGGGACCTTCCGGGCCTCCAGTTCGTTCCCATCCGGTTTACCCCGGAATCCAGCATCTTCATGGGAGAGGAATGCGGCGGGGTCCGGGTTCTCCTGAAGGATCCGTCCCAATTTACCCCAGTACGGCTCGGGCTATCCATTGCCCAGTCACTGCGACAACTTTATCCGGCCCAATGGGAAACCACAAAACTGAATACTCTCCTCCGACATCCGCCCACTGAACAAGCTATCCTGGACCAGAAACCAACCGAATCCATCATCGCGGAATGGAAAAAAGACTTGGAGGCATTCGAAGACCGTCGCAGAAAACATCTGCTGTATCCCTGATCCAACTCCATGAAATTTTCTCTCCTGATTCTTCTTACAACTCTCCTTCTCCTCCGAACAGGGCTGCTCTGCGCCTCTCCGGAGGACACTGCAGGACCACTGATTGGCAATGTCACCCCCACTTCGGCGACCGTCTGGCTCTTTTCTGCGCAGGATGCCAGGTGCGAGGCCTTTGTTTCTCCTGATCTGAAAACCCTTTTTGATACCCCTGTTCCGTTCACTCCGGTCAACAACCCCGCCGGGAAGTTCGAGGGCACAATCCAGTTTGCAGACCTTAAGAAACTCACCCCCGATACAATGTATCACTACGGAGTGAAGGTAGATGGGAAAACGGCAGAGACCCTGAAGGGGTCCTTCCTCACCTCGCCCCTTCCCGGCACTCCCGGCAAGTTCCGCATGGTGCTTACCTCATGCATGAAACACGGCCAGCCTCAGGGCTCCTGGGATCTGGTCCGCTCAGAGAAACCACATCTGCACCTTACCGTAGGTGACACCCAGTATTCCGACACTACCGATCCCTCGATCCAGTGGAAACACCACCTGCGTTACCGGCAGGTCCCGGAATTTGCCGCGGTCATCCGAAACATTCCCACTCTCGCGATGTGGGACGATCACGACTACGGCCCTAACAATTCCGACGGCACTGCGACTGGCAAGGAACGCTCACTTGCGGGCTGGAAACAGTTCTGGGCCAATCCTGCTGCTGGCACGGACAGGATCCCGGGAGCATTCTTCAGCTTCAACTGGGGAGAAGTCGACTTCTTCGTGGTTGACGGGCGATACCACCGTAGCCCGGACAATGCCCCTGATGACGCCAGAAAGCGCATGCTCGGCGATGCTCAGTTCAACTGGCTTCTTGAAGGACTCAAGGCCTCCAAGGCAAAGTTCAAGGTCATCGCTTCCGGCAGCACCCTCAATCACAGCAAGAGCGACGGATGGCGGATTTACACCTTTGCCCGTCATCGCCTCTTTGATGCCATCCGGACCAATCGGATTGACGGGGTAGTCTACATGTCCGGGGACATTCACAATTCACTCGTCTGGCAGCATCCCGAATCGGACCGGGTGGGTTATCCCCTCGTCGAGATTATCTCCTCCGGGGTAGCCAACAGTAAGAACCTCAGCTTTGCCGCCATCGACTTTGATACCACTGCGAATGACCCCTCGATGCGCGTTCGCATCATCATGGGCAACCGTAGCACCCCGGTCGACCGGACCTGGAAACTCTCCCAAATCAGCCACAGGTAGGATCCCTTTCCGCTGGTGCCCGGTCTTCTTTCCCTCTAGGAACGGAGACGCCATGAGATACCCGTACATTCTCCCTGTTCTCCTTATCGGCATCCTTCCGTTGACCGGAACCGCCGACGTCTCCCTGCCCAACATCTTCGGAAGTCATATGGTTCTCCAGCGCGGAGCCCCTCTTCATATCTGGGGAACTGCCGATGCCGGGGAGGAGGTCTCCATCAAGTTCGGGCCTCGGACCTTTTCGGCTACTGCCGATGACGACGGCTCCTGGAACATCGGTCTTCCCTCACTCAAGGCCGACGGGGGAAAATCTCACAAGATGACCATCAAGGGCAGGAATACCATCGTCCTGGAAGATATTCTCATCGGCGATGTCTGGATTGGGTCCGGCCAGTCCAACATGGAATGGAATCTGAATCAGAGCGAGGGCAGGGACAAGTTCATCAAGGAAGCCAACCATCCGGGAGTCCGCCTCTTTCATATTCCAAAGAAACAGTTCGATACTCCACAGGCTGACGTAGACGCCAAGTGGAAGCCCTGCACTTCGGCAAACATACCCGGCTTTTCCGCAGTCCTCTATCATTTCGGAAAAATGGTTAATGCCGACCAGAAGGTCCCGGTCGGACTGATCAACAGCTCATGGGGCGGGTCCCCAATCGAACCCTGGACCGTTACGGAGCAGGGATCTGGGAAAATGTATAACGGTATGATCGCTCCGATCGTAAATTTTCCGGTTACCGGAACGATCTGGTACCAGGGGGAAACCAACTGCATCAATAAGAATGGCCTGTCATACGCCGGCAAGATGAAGGACCTCATCGAAGGGTGGCGCAGCGTCTTCAACAATGAGAACATGCCCTTCTACTTCGTGCAGATCGCCCCATGGAGTGGAGGTCCCTATGCTCCCGGACAGCTGCCCGCCCTCTGGGAAGCCCAGTGTGCAACCCTCAAGCTCCCTAATACGGGCATGGCGGTCACTACTGACATCGTTCACAACATCGGGGATATTCACCCGAGCAATAAACACGACGTGGGTGATCGACTGGCCCGCTGGGCCCTTGCAAAACAGTACCAGAAGAAGGGAGTGGTTTATTCCGGACCGCTCTACAAGGCCATGAAGGTGGAGGGAAACAGGATCCGCCTCGCTTTTGCCCATGCCGATGGTCTCAAGTCGCGCGATGACAAGGATCTCTCGGAATTCATGATTGCGGGTTCGGACGGTCAGTTCGTGGATGCCAAGGCAAGAATCGACGGAAAGCATGTTCTGGTCAGCGCCGAGAGCATCAAGGCCCCCACCCAGGTCCGCTTTGGCTGGCACAAGGTGGCCAACCCCAACCTCGTCAACAGGGAGGGCCTTCCGGCATCCCCCTTCCAGACTGACAAGTGGACCGGCGGAACCGGGGAATAGGACCCTTCTGGCAACCCCTCTGGAAACCTCTTACCTGATCAGACATGAATGCTGTCAAAATCCTCTGCTCGGTCTTGCTCACCTCCCACCTGGTGGCTGCCGAAATAAAACCCGTCAAACACCTTATCGATACTCACATCCACCTCTACGACACCACGCGGGAACAGAAGGTAGGCTGGCCCCCTGAGAAGGATAAGGTCCTCTATAAGCCCCATCTTCCTCCGGAATACAATAAACTGGCCAAGGCAGCCGGAGTCACCGGGGTCGTAATTGTTGAGGCAAGCGACCGCCTTGAAGACAACACCTGGGTTCTTGACCTCGTCAAGGACGACCAGTTCTACATTGGTGTTGTTGGCAATGTGGATGTCTACCGGGAAGACTTCGACCAGCATGTCGCCCGCCTGAAAAAGGATCGGCGTTTTATCGGGGTGCGGGCCCGGGGACCCAAGCCCATCGACTTCACCAACGATCTTGTCCTCTCAAATCTCAACATGCTGGCCCAGCGGAATCTCACCATGGATTACCTTACCAACGGAGGAGGGATCCCCGGGATCAAGATTGTAGACAGACTGGCCAGGACCATTCCCAACCTCACCATCGTGGTCGACCACTGTCTCGGATACGACTTTGATGGCAAACCACCCTCCAACGACTGGATTACCTCGGTTGCAAGCCTCGCATCCAATAAGAATGTCTATTGCAAGATCTCCGGTCTTTACCAGCGCTGTGCCACCCAGCCTGCCGTCAAGGACCCCGCCCACTACCGGGCAGTTCTCGATGTCCTCTGGACTCATTTCGGATCGAAGCGCCTTGTTTACGGCTCCAACTGGCCCTGTACAAAGCACAGCGGTAGCTACGCCAGTTTTCTGAAGCTTGTGGACAGCTGGATCTCCAGCAAGGGCCCAGAAGCCCGCGAGGACTACTACTGGAGAAATTCCGCTACCGCCTACCGGCTTCCTCTGAAGTAAACCACTCCACCGGCCTCAGCCCTCGTGAGGCACGAGGCCGGGAGAATGTTCATGCTGCTGTCCTCAGGGTGCCCTCAGGGAATGATCCGCAAGGTGAAGTAGGCTCTCAGCGAATTAGTCACGGGAGCCGCCCCGAAGAGGTCCTTGGTATCCGGCACCTCGATGTGGTAGAGCCGATCCAGCCATTTCCGGTCTCCGCCACCGAAGTCCTTCATTACAACGAGAACTCTCTTCCGGTCATCATCAATGTGCACTCGTTCGATGGCATCTTCCCGCTCCTCGTGGCGGGGAGAACCATAGCGTCCGGTGTTGGTATAGAACCAGGACCGCACCTTGAGTTTACTTGCCAGTTGCTCCTCACTGACCGCCTGCCCTACCGGCTGGGTCAGGCTGAGAAGGAACCCATTCTTCGCGGCCTTCGCATGATGGATTGTAGCCGCCACGGTCTTTCCATCATAAATGATCCGCTGCAGACTTGCCTGCTGGCCACCCCAGGCTCCCCAGCCACGCCCTGTCTGCCCGACAAGCAGGCTGCCATCCGGCAGGAACACCGGACGCATCACTCCCGAGGCAAAGAAGCGCCCAAAGGGAATGACGCACCCCTGGTCTATTCCATTGACCTGCTCTGGGACGACCCTGAATAGATTGGAGAGCGTCTGGTCGCCCATGAACATCTGCCCCTCGAAGGAGCCGAATTTTCCTCCTGTTGTGTCCCAGGCCGGATTACCCGGGGCATTGGCCACCATCCCATGCGGCAGCCAAACCGCACCCTTCCGAATCTTGTCCTTCCACTTGTCGAATTTCAGTTCGGCCGAGTCCGGCTTCATCTTCCCTGTCATGGTCACCAGACCGGAAAGGTGTCCATAGAACTTGCCCTTCTCCAGAGGTACAACCTTGGAGGATCCAACGTATTCACCCTGGTTCTCCGAATACCAGACGCGACCCTCCGGATCCACTCCGATACCAGCCGGGCTCCGGAGCCCACTGGCAAAAGGTTCAAACTTTCCCTCCGGGGTCACCCGGCAGGCCCATCCGCGGTAGCCTCCCATCGAACCCATGAAAGGGCCTCCCGCACGCCATGATGTGCGCTCATTCCCACCGTGGGACAGGTTCAGGGAGAAGTAATAGTTCCCCTCCTTGTCCCGCGCCGGGCCATGCGCGTACTCGTGGTAGTTTCCATGGAACCCGTAGTCATCACAAACCGTTTCGAAGCTGTCCCCACGACCATCCCCATTGCTATCCTTCATCCGGGTCAACTCGGGCTTCTGCATGACAACGAACTGGTCACCCTTGTCGTCCTCAATCCAGACTCCGAGGCACTCGTAGGTCCCCTCCGCGAACTTGGTCCATTTGTCATTTCTGATGCGCCAGATCCCGGCCGTCCGGGTGGCCACCACGATGGTCCCATCCTTCGCAACCGCAATACCCGTCGGCTCGAAGAGCTGATTCCGCCCATAGATATCCTTGGGCGCCTCCCAGTTCTCAAACGAGTAGCCTGGAGGCAGCTCCATGGCCTTCTTGCCTCCCTTATCCTTGTTTCGCACCACCGGTTGCTCCCCCCACTTCTCTTCCTTGTCCACGAATGGACGGCTCATCAACGGCTTTTCCAGCTTAGCACTGAAGGTGTAAGCCCGGGCAGGCCCCAGGGGAAGCGTCCACTTGCCGTCAGCAAAGCTTCCGCCCTCCACCTTGATATCGGTCAGGCCCTGCTCCGCGACCTCGAAAACCTGAGTGCTTTTCAGGTTGGCGCTCAGGACGATCGCCAACCGCCCGTCTTCCGTAAACCGCACCCCCTTCAGGAACTCATTCTGCCCAACCCGGAAGCGGAAGACCGGGTCACCGCTGGCAGATTCCACGCTATGCCCATGGTAATTTGCATCCACCGAGGCCAGAAGCTCGGGAAAATCGCGATCCTCCCATAGCCACTTTTCAATATTCTTATGATCCTTCACGTCAGGCTCCTTGAACTCAAAGTCCACGGCACTGCCTCCCACGACAGGCCGGAGGATGCCCGTATTCTCAATATACGTTTGAGATCCGTCACCGCGCCGTGAATTTGGTTGTCCACGCCCCCTGCGTTCCTCGTTCAAGTTGAGAAATCCACCTCCCCAGACATTGCGAACCGCGAGAGTGCGCGGATCAAAGGTGTAGTTCATTCCGGCAGGCAGACCAACGTGGATGGCTCGGCCACTCGATTTGACGATAGGTGCCCGGAAAATTCTCGTCCGCTCTCCCACCACTACTTCACCCCCGATCTTAAGAAGGTCCTTGGAGCGGTCCTTCTCCTTTACCTCCGGCTTGGGAACTCCCGGCGCATCCTTACTGGAGACCTTCATCATGCCATTCATCAGGGTGAAGTGCCCGGGAAATGTGCAGACGTAAGGGTAAGCCCCCTCCTCCTTGGGAGCCTTGAACCAGATCACGGCTTCCTTCTTTGGCTGAACCATCCCAGAGCTGTGAAGAATACGGGGATGTCCCTTGGGCTCCCAGTTCATCTCTTCTCCCTTCGCTCCCAGTTCGAGAACCGCCTCTATCAGCTCCCCTCCCTTGTCTTTCCCTTTTGACTTCCCCGGCGTGCAGATGATGAGGTTGTGTGGAAGGTCATCCGGGTTCCGGAAGGTCAGTTTGACCTTGCTGTCCGGCTTCACGCTAAATGCAGCCACATCGTATTTCATCTGCGTGCGTACCGCCGTGACCACGATCTCCAGATCGACCTTTTCGAACCCCTTGGGAGGTTGCTGCGCAAAAATGGTGGGAAGGGCGCTCAGGAACGCGACCGCGGTGAGAAGGACTGATTTCATGGCTTGGTGGTGGAGGACTGGGTTCTACAGGAGTTGGAAACTAGAATATCGGACGTCGGTCAATCGGTTTCTTGAATCTTAGCGTGGCATTGGCCAAACCGGAAAACCGGTGAAGGGCAAACCACGCCCGGGATCACCCGCGGTTGATCCGCAGGCCTGCTCATTACGGGCGCCGGGCGCCCTTCTGGCAAGAAACTCGGCCCCTTCTCACCCTAAGGGACTAGAAGAGTCGGTAATTTGCGCCCGGGAGCAAGAGAATACAACCGATGAAGCCGCCTCCGGGCCTACGAGGAAAGAAGTCCCAGGCTTTTCCGGACTTGCCTGATGCGGACCCTGCCCCAGATTATTTTTGGCTCTGTTACCATGTATCATCAGCATATCCGGGAATGCCCTCAATTACTCCAGTCGCTTTTACCATCCTGACCGCAGTCCTCACGCTGCCTGCCACGGGACAGGAAGTCCGCTCCCGCATTCTGCGCTCCGACCAGAACGCCATTCTTGAATTCAAGATCCGGAACAACCAGACCACGGCCAGGGACTACGTGGTCCGAAGCGTTGAGAACTCAGCAGAGAGCTGGTCAGTCATTTACCTCGCAAACGATAACGAGAATATTACTTCAGCCGTTCTCTCTCCGGCCGGAGCTCTCCTCCGTATCCCTCCGGGTCCCGGTGGCATGACAATCCGTTCTGCCTTCTTCGCAGCAGGCACACCCGAGGATTCTCTCAGGACGGTTACTCTTAGCGCCTCTCCTCTTGATGGAGAGAGCCCCCCCCAGAGTATTCAGTTTCGCGTTCGCCTGATGTCGGTTCTCCGGGTTAACGATTTCCGGGATCTCCACGACCCGGATCCCGACGATGAATCACTCGATGCCGACCCCTCCGCCCCCGGAGAGCAGATTACCCTGCGTTCCGCCCTGAAACTCGCAAATTCCCGCGAGGGCCTGGACCGGATTGTGTTCGCCGTGCCAAGTGAGGGGAGCCCTCATATCGCCCTGCAATCTCCTCTTCCCGAAATCACTGGCCCGGTTGTGATCGATGGCACGACCTTGTCGGAGACCGGAACTTCTCAGGTTGAGATCAGCGGACAGGATCTGCCTGCCGGCAACCGCAACAATGGCATGGTTCTCTCCGGGGGCGGGTCCACCCTTCGGGGATTGTCTTTCACGCGCTTCCGCTCTACGGCATTCGGCGAAATTCCCAGTCCTCTTCCTCCCAACCCCAGCGGCATTCTTCTCAGGGGCCAGGGAGGAAACCGGGTCGAGGATTGTTCCCTCGGCCTCTCTCCACCCGGGGAAAGCGGGGCTGGCAACGAAGGCTACGGGATTCGAATCGAATGCCCCGACAACCTCATCTCCAATTGTCACGTCGCCGGCAACTGGGTAGGCGGAATCGGCATCTTCGGTCCCGAGGCGACCGGCAACACGATATCCGCTACTGTGGGCGGCTCGATCTCCTCGCTGCATTCCAGCAACCTGCTAGCCCCGGGAATTCCCTTTGCGGAGTTTATTTTCTCACCCTCCCCGGCAACCTCAGCTCCTTCCTTCCAGGTTCTCGACAGGAACCTTGCCAACAGCAGTATATTCTTCACCCGCCTCCATGCAGAAAACCCCTGGGAATCTCCTGCCGCCGGATATCTGGGCGGTATCGTTCTCCATCAGGCCCCGGGTAACATCATAACGGAGTGCAGGGTGCAAGGGAATGGAGCGGACGGCATTCGAGTCATTGGAGGAGCCCGGGACACCATCCTGAGAGCAAACATTGCGGGGTCCCGGTTGGCCCCTTTCTCAATGCGTAATTCAGGTAATGGGATCGCCCTTGAGTGTGATCATGCTGTTCTCGAGGGAAATGAAACACACCGTAACCTGCGGTCTGGCGTTCTCGTTCGCGGGGTTGGGAATGCAGTAAAGGGACTTCGCTCTTCTGGAAATGGCGAGTGTGGCATCCGTTGCGAAGGGCGCCAGACCATGATTGGGGGAACTCTCTTTTCCGATCGTGCCCAGATTTACTCAAATCCGGTCGGAATTCTCCTGACCTCTCCCCCTCAACCTGCCCCCTATGTTCCCGGTTTGAACCAGGTCAGGGGAAGCCTGATCGGAGCAGAAGCTCCCTTCGGGCCCGGAACTCCCATTCCCCGCCCCAACCTGCGCGGCATCCATATCATGGGCAGCAGCGAAAACCGGATCGGCGGTCGCCCTCTTTCATCCGAAACCAACCGCATCATCTACAACCAGATGGAAGGGGTTCTCGTGAGCAGTGGCACAGGAAACCGTCTCCGCGGTAATTTCATCTCCGGAAATGGGCGCCTCGATATCGACCTCTCCGGTCACTCAGAGGGAGACGGGTTGGATCCTCCCGACCCGGACGATCTCGACGAGGGAGGAAACCACAAGATAAACTCGCCGGTTCTTAACCAAGTAGTCCAGAGCGGCGAAATCGTTGAATTGACCGGAAACCTCACCGGATCCCCTCCTGGCATCTACGAGCTTGAGATTGTCATCGCCCTGCCCTCATCCGACCTGTCGGGATCCCATTATTCGGAAATCCTTCCTCTCGAACATATTTCCCCGGCCAGGCCCTTCGCCTTTACCCTGCAAAGCGCGATTGACCTCCGCGGAACCCACATCCGTGCCTCTATCACCGATTCTTCCCTCAATACTTCGGAATACAGCAACTGGACCCGCATCGAGGGCCCCAGGGATACCGATGCCGATGGAATCAGCGATAGTGTGGAAACGGGATCGGGATCGGAAGACTCGAACGGAGACGGAATTCCCGACATACGGCAGGCACATGTCTCCTCCTTTCCCACCCTTCTCACCGGCGGCCTCTCCATTGCGGCCCCGGAAGGGCTTTCCCTGGACCACATCTCCGCTCTCTCCGTCTCAAACCTCCCTCCAGTCACCACCCAGCAATTTCCATACGGGGTCTGGGAATTATCCCTGGGAGGCCTCCCGGATGGAGGGTCTGCCTCTCTCGCGGTTCTCGCCTCTCAGCAAGACCCCGCCCATGGCTTCTACTGCTTTGGCCCTACCCCCGAAAACCCTGCTCCACACTGGTACGATTTTTCCTTCGATGGGACCACCGGTCTCCAGATCATCGGTGGCCAGGTTATCCTATCATTTGTTGATGGCGGCCGGGGAGATCACGATCTCACGGCTAATGGACGCATCACCAGCCTCGGTGGAAGCACGAACACCCTTCCTCCTGTTCCCACCCCCTCCTTCAGTAGTCTCTCTGATGGCAGTGTCGTAATTTCATGGCCAGCCCTTCCAGAAGCATTCCGAGTCGTCCTCCAGGAAAACCCGGATCCGGGTCAGCTCCCATGGAATTTGAACTCCACTCCCGTTCTCGAATCTCCCGTCTCCAGCATGGTGCGCGTTATTCCCAACCGCCCCGGTAGCCTGTTCCGACTACTGCGGCCATGAACCTGTAATCCTCCCCCCTGTATCCTCCGTATGACTCTCCTTCGCCTTCTGCCCGCCCTGCTCCTCCTATCCTGCACTCTGCCCCTTCAAGCCAAGCCAGCCGCAGTCGAGGGGAAGTACCAGCACTGCTTCGCCGGTCGCTGGGTGGCGGGAAAACACGGTAACATCCTCTACCGGATCCATGCTCCGGCAAGGGCCTCCAAAGCAGCATCTCTCCCGGTCGTGATCTATCTCCACGGATCAGCCAAGGGCGGGACGGATAATATCAGGCAGACCAAGGTCGCCGTGCCCGCCTCCTTCATTCGGAATTTCTCCCAGCGCCCATGCATCCTGATTGCCCCCCAATGTGACCAGGGCCGCAACTGGAAAAATCTTTCCGGAGACTCTGTCCTTTCTCTTCTCGAAGACTTCCTCAAGGAGACCAGGGTCGCGGATCCAAAGCGCGTCTACCTCACCGGATTCTCACTCGGTGGCTACGGCGTCTGGCACATGATCGACAAACGTCCCGATCTCTTTGCTGCCGCTGTTCCCCTCGCCGGGGCAGCCCACATCAAGGATGTCTCGCACATCAAGGGCGTTAGCATCTGGATCTTCCATGGGCGACGCGACAAATTCGTCAAGGTCCAACATGCGAGGGACATCTCCAGAACCCTCAAGGAAAAAGGCATTGCCCACAAATACAGTGAACTTGCAGCCGGTCATCTCATTACGAGCCAAGTCTTCAATCAACCTGAAATCCACGAGTGGCTGTTCCAGCAGAAAAGGGAGTAAATCCCGTTCCTCTCATGCTTAGCGTGAAAGATAATGACCCCGGTTCCTTTATCGTCGCCTACTTCACCCCATACAAGTGCCTGCCCTCCCGGGCAGCCTGATGAGCCTTGTGAGTGTCCTGAGCCGCCCCGGGGTCTCCCTGCGCTTTCATCCAGCGATCCAGTTCCCCACTGAGCCTCGCCTTGATATCCATGACGCTCGGATCCCCAGCCCTGTTGTTCATTTCAAAACGGTCATGGGCGGTATGGTATAGCTGCTCGGCCGGACGGCGCATGTAGCGACGAACCACCTTGTAAGTGTGGGGGTTGTTCCAGGAGTCCCGGACCCAGGTGGCCCAGTAGGGATTGTTAAGCACTCCCGTACCTCTGATTCCCATCAGATGTTTCTCGATATAAATTTCTTCAGGCAGCAGGTTGCGAATGTAGCGCCATTCTCCATCCGTAACCGTCCGTATCGGATAGCGTGGGCCCTCCGGGATGTTGTTGTGCAGCCCATAGGCATACTCACGATGCCTGTCCTGCTCCCCTAGCAGGACTCCAGCGAAACTCCTGCCGTCGTAGGACTGCCCGGAAACATCTCCCCCGGCCAACGAAAGCAGCGTCGGCAGGATATCGGCATACTGGACAACGGCATCCGTCCGGCGGCCTTTCCTGATCCTGCCCGGCCAGCGGGCAATGAGACCGGTGTGAATTCCAGTATCCCAGTTAGTCCACTTGCATCCGGGAAACTGTGAACCCTGTTCCGAGGTAAACAGCACCAGGGTGTCCTTCGCCTTGCCGGTATCTTCCAGCGCCCTGAGGATTTCTCCCACCTGTCCGTCCATGTAGGTGATCTCGGCCAGGTAGGACGCGAAGTCCTGCCGGGTCCGTACGGTATCGGCAATATTGGGAGGCAGCTTGAGCTTGGCGGGAGGATATTGCGAGACATCACCCATCACCCAGGGGACGTGCGGTTCAACCAGGGCCACTATCAGACAGAATGGGCTCTTCTGGTCCCTCTTCATGAATTCCTCCAGACCCTCAAGTTTATGAGGGCGGGTGGGATTACGAACACAGTTCGAATCAAAACCCCGGACTTCTTCAAAGGGAAACGCCTTCTTCGGCTTGACGTGTACTTTCCCGGCTAATCCAACCCGGTAGCCAAGCGCCCCGAGATGGTGCGGCATGCTGGTAACCGAATCACGGCTCGCGGAATGATTCCAAGCGCAGCCATTGCGGGTGGGGTATTGGCCGCTGAACAATTCCGCCCTGCATGGCTGGCACATGGCTTCCGCAAGATACGCCCGGTTGAAGACCAGTCCCTCCCGTGCCAACCTGTCGATATTCGGAGTTTTCGCATTTTGCCCTCCATAGACCGGCAGATCATTGTAAGTGCAATCATCCGCCATGATGACCAGGACGTTGGGAGTCTCCCCGGCGTGCAAGGCCGCGGAAAACACAAGAAGAAGAGTCAACAGACGTCGCATGCCTGCTTTCTAGCTCGTCCGGGACCCGGCCAAAAGAAGGTTTATCCCCAGTTCAGCATCATGCCCCCGGTCCTGCAGGAACAGGGCCACCCCCGCAACCGGTCAACTGGTCGACTGCTTCGCTTTATTCTTCCTGTTATTTTTCCTCTGCTGTCTCCCAGCTGGGCGCTCCTCCGACTCTGGCAGCTTGTAGTTCTTGCGAAGGCGCTGCAGCTCCTTTTTCAGGCTGGCCTGAACCTTGGCGTAGCTCGACTCGCCATAAACACTGCGGAGCTCTTCCGGATCCTTATTCAGGTCAAATAACTCCCATTCATCCTTGTGGTAGAAATGGATAAGCTTGTGGGCGCCGGTGGTCACCCCGAAATGCCGGGCCACGCTATGTGCTCCGGGAAATTCATAATAGTGATAGTAGAAGGATTTACGCCAGTCCTGGGGGGTGCTCCCCTTGAGAACCGGCACAAGGCTCCGCCCCTGCATGTCTGCAGGAACCTCAACTCCAGCGGCATCCAGAAAGGTTTCCGCGAAATCGAGATTTGAGACGATGTCATTACTGACGGAGCCAGCCTTGGCAACTCCGGGCCACCGGATGAGCAGGGGGGTCTTGAGAGACTCCTCATACATCCAGCGTTTGTCATACCATCCGTGTTCCCCGAGATACCAGCCCTGGTCCGACGAGTAGATTACGATCGTATTTTTTGCCAGGCCACTTTCCTCAAGATAATCAAGAATACGCCCAATCCCGTCATCGACAGATTTTACGCAACGGAGATAGTCTTTCACGTAGCGCTGGTACTTCCACTGGATGATCTCCTTCTCGCTCATCCCCGGCTCGGCCTTCCTGAAAGCCTCGTTTTTTGGTCCATAGGCCGCATTCCACTTTGCGGCCTGCCCGGGGTTCAGTCCGCGGGGCGGACCCAGCTTGAGGTCATTGGCGCTGAGATGCTTCCGGATGGTCATGGTCTGCTCCGAAGCTGCAGATGTGCGGCCCTTGTAATCATCCCAGAGGGTTTCGGGCTCCGGGATGGTCTTGTCATCGAGCCAGTTCAGATACTTCGGGCCTGGCTGCCAGTTCCGATGAGGAGCCTTGTGCTGGGTCATGAGCATGAACGGCTTCCCCTTGTCCCGGGACTCCTTCAACCACTCGAGGGTCAGATCAACGATGATATCGGTGGTATACCCGGTATGCTTACGCTGGGCAGGCGTCCCATCCTCCTGCCTGTATTTCATCGGAGGGTTGTAATAAGGACCCTGGCCGATCAGGACCTCATAGTGGTCAAACCCGGTAGGTGTCGACCTCAGGTGCCACTTCCCCAGCATTGCAGTCGTGTAACCCTCCTTCTGGAGGAGCTTGGGAAAAGTCTGCTGGGACCCGTCGAAGGTATTGCCATTACGGATGAATCCGTTCAAGTGGCTGTATTTTCCGGTGAGAATCACCGCGCGGCTTGGCCCACAGATTGAGTTGGTAACGTAACAACGGTTAAACCGCATACCCTCCTTCGCAATTCGGTCCATGTGGGGCGTCGTAATCCGCGCAGGATCGTAGGCACTAAGGGCCTGTTCGCAGTGATCATCCGTGAAAATCAGGAGAATGTTCGGTCGGTCGGCCGCGCTCACCGGCAAGGCACACGCAAAAAGCATGGGAAGAAGGCGATTCATGGTGCCCACCACGCCAGCGGAGAAATAAAAAGTCAAAGGTCAAATAGACCCCCGGGGGACAAGTAGTTCTGAGAGCTACCGCTAAAGCTTGGCTGGATCCAGGACGACATGTTTTACGGAGCGCCGGAGATAGGTGTAGGTAACATGCACCTTTCCATCCCTGCCCTGGATTACAGCAGGATAGGAATGTTCCCCCTTTTTCTGCTCCAGGGTAAGGACCACATCCCATGCCTCCCCCTCTTTTGAAACCGCCACATTCAACATTTCCCGCCCCCCTGGCTGTGATCTGCGCGTGGTATGATTATAGACCAGCAACTGCCGTCCGTCCCTGAGGGTAACCGCATCCGTTCCTGCATTCGGATTCGGAAGAACGGTAGCGGTCATCGGACCCCATGTCTTCCCATCATCTCTGGACCAGCTCTGGGTAACAACCCCCTGCCGGCTCCGGCACAGGATCTGCATCGAACCCGCCCCATGAGTAAGGATGCTGGGCTGGATGGCCCCAAATTCCCTGCCATCGTTGATGGGGCCAATCACTTCCCAGGTCCTGCCAAGATCTCTGGTTCGCTCGAAGTGAACCCGCCATCCATCATGTTCAGAGCTACTTCCACACAGGATCGAGCCATCCTGCAGCTGAATCGGCTTGTTCTTTACCGGTCCAAGCAAGTACCCAACCTTGGGATTCCTGCCAAGTTTCCGCCGATCCCTCCAGGTTTTACCCCCATCGAACGAGCTCATCATGACCCCCCACCAGCGACTGGGGCTGGGCCCTACCTTGTAGAAAAGAAGAAGAGGGCCTGCCTTGCCTCCCTTTCCGCCGCGCACCTTGAAGAGAACGGGGTTCCAGCAGGGGTATTCCCGGTCTTCCCCCTCCGCTCCGCTCGCTACCTTGACAGGTTTTTCCCAACCTTTCCCCCCATTGCGGGAGACCCAGATCCCGACATCCTTGTTTTTCTCGTGCTTGCCTCCAAACCAGGCCGCCACCAGACCGCTACCGGTCTCCTCGATGGTGGAGGCGTGACATTGTGGCGTGGGCTTATCGTCAAGAGGGTAGATGAGTTCCGCTGAGAGGAGGGCGCCTTCACCGGCAACAGCCGGGGCCGGAATCTCCACAGCCTGGATGATGGCAGGTACCAGAACCAGAAAAGCTGTTGCCGGAAGACCCTTCATCGCCCTCACAGCCTTCCAGATCTGGCAACCGATGTAAACCTCCTACCGCGCTCCCGTAACCTCCGCCAATCCGGCTCACACCATTGGAATCGTTCAGGGCTTCCCCGGTGCGCCTCCCTTTTCCTCGCTGAATTTCCAGCTCCCGGCGTCGCTTGCATCAGCATCGGGAGAGGAGTCCCGCCGCACAAGGGAGTAACCCTCCCCATCTGCCTCGACGGGCCAGGGCTCATTATCTTCATAGGTAACCGAAACGAGCTCCTCTCCGTCAGCAGCACGAATGACGATCTTCTCCCTGCCATTACCCAGGTTGCCCTGATATGTTTCCGCCACTAAACATCGCGGATACCGGTGTGCCATCCCCTGAGCATTACGCGCAATCACTGCCCGTTCTCCCGGAGCGAGGACATATGATGTGGACATGAAGAAGTAGATGCCCTCCCGGCAGTAGGTGCCAGCGAGGTCAACAACCTCGTCACTGATGTTTACAAGCTCCAGGAATTCGAAGTCGCTCTTGCGGACAAGGCCAGCTGTGCGTCCGGCCTCGTCCGGTTCGGCAGGATGATACATGATCTCCGATATCATAATCTGCCCCCTGCTCGCCGGCTTGGCCCGGACGCGAATCTTCTGGGCGCCGGTAAAGAGCGGGCTCCACTGGTCATCACGGAAAACCCGTGCCATCAGGCGGCCGTCGGATTTGGTGGCCACCGGGGTTCCCGGAACTTCGTTTCCGAGTGCGAGTTCAGGATACAGCAGCAGGTCCGAGCTCCGTTCCCACTCGTTCAACAGCCAGATCGCGAGAACATTCTTCCCCTCCCGCAGCAGGCCCATGTGCTCCGTAATATCGAGCGAGAGCCAGCGCAGCGCATCTTCATCCCCCCGGGAAAGCGCCTTTCCATTCCAGCTCGGCGGACCTGCCAGATTCTCCCTGGCGACTTCGACTCCGTTCAGATAGGCCGCAAACCCATCCTCAACCTTGAGACGGAGAATCAGGCGGTCGGCCCCGGGAATCTCCTCAAGGCCGAACTCATACCTCGCAAGGGCACTCGTTCCCTTCCCAAGAAGGTCTTCCTGGATATCAACTCCGATCAGTTCCCGGTAATCCTCGCGGCGATCATATCCGATTCCTCCCTTTCCCTTCCGCCACGCCAGATCATCAAATTCAGGCTGGATCCACTCCTGCCCCAGAGATCCATCCCTGGGAATGTAAACCCTCACCTCGCTATCTCCGGAAATCAGGGGTCTGGTGACAATCCGGTCTGAATCGGCCTTCTGGCTTCCCGGCCTGACCTCCAGCCCTTCCATCGGATCCAGACCATCTGTCCGGAAATAGATCTGTCCCTCCTCCGCAGAAAACGTTCCCCCATTCTCACGTTCGCGAAACCGGGGGGCTTGCACCGGGTTAAACAGGGGCGAAGGGAGCAATTCCCTTGCCGGCTTTCCCTCCGGAAATCGCATGGCATCAGCAAGCTGATCAGGGAGTAATTCGGCCCGCTTCCTGATAACATTTTCCAGCCAGGCAACAGCCTTTTCCCAGTCTTCCCTGCCCTTCACTGGCTGTCTGTAACTCCCCCACCGGGCGCACTCAGCCAGAATAGCCCGCCTCACCACCTGGGCTCGATGATTCATCCTGGTCAGATTCGCCTCTCGTGAAAGCACCCCGCCCGGTCCCAGCACCTGTTCTGCCCGGGCCTGGAAACGATCCCGATACCACTCAACTGAAGTCAACTGCTGGTGAATCCACTGGGGATTGAACTGGTCGTAGCTGCTCCCGGCCACAAAAGGACCAACCCGGTTGATATCAATGGTATCCGGTTGTGCGGCCAGGCTGTGCTCGGAATCATGACAGAAGAACTTGAGTCCATCTCTTCCGTTCCGCCTCCAGATCGAAAACCAGTTGTTTGACGCAAAATTCCTCGCAAACCGGGTGACAGGCCCATCAAAATTTCCAATCAGGAAATTGATGAGCATGTAATCGATGAGATTATCAACATCCACGTAGACCGGGAGCAATCCATCCACTAATCCCTCCGCATCCCGTCCCTGGAGAGCCCGGCACAGGCGCAACCTTTCCTCAGGGGACTCCTCCTCCGCCATCGCATTGACCATCTTCCACAAGCGCTTCCATCCCCTGTCTGTTCCATCCGTGGCCCTGCCGTCGCTGCTTGGCTTAGCCTTCAGAACATCAAAATCTTCATCCTCGCCCCCGAAATAGCGGGCCGCGTATGAGGCCTCGGCATGTTCCTGCGTCTGGTAAATCCCCCAGTAGAGGCCATTGAGATAAAGATGATAGTAGCGACTACGGGTGTATGGTTGCCCAAGATCCCGCTGGCAGTCCCGGGAGAACACATCGCGGAGCAGGGTGTGATGCACTGAATCACTGTAGTGATAAGAGTAATTCTGGGCCGTGCGCAGGTCGATGTCGTCAAAGCGATCCTCCCCCTCGTCCCCGAAAAGCGGGTACGAAAGCTCTCCTGCTCCGTACTCCTTGCGGAAATACAGGCGATACGCATGCTTCTGGCATGCTGGAGATCGGCTATGCCCTCCGCGAATCCTGATACCTCCATCGATCTGAAATCCCTTTTCCCGGCCCCTGGGGTCGATCAGTTCAACGGAAACGGGACGCTCCCAACTCCGGCCACGTCCTTCCGGTTTGACATGAATTCCCGTCTTCTTGTCAAAAAAGTGCTTCCGGTCAGTAACGACCGAAAGAGACGGCAGAGCGAGCAGGGCCTCCTCAAGTTCCCCTGCTGTAACCCCCAGCTTCTCCGGAGGGGTCATGGCATACTTCACGATGACTCCTTTCTCATCGACAGCATCAGGCCCAGCCATACGTGCAAAGAATGGATTCAGCTTGGCCTCATAATGTGTCGGCCAATTCTCTGGCCGCACCGGCTGCCGCAGGACCTGGGCAGTGAAAATATAACTGGCCGTGTCGATATCGGTCGGGAGGTGACCCTCCTTCCACGCCATGACCCGCAATACGGTGGTCGTTTCAATCCGGATCGGCTCATCGTAAACCAACCCCTCTTCCATGGAAGGAGGCGACCCATCAAGGGTGTAGCGAATCTCGGCTCCCTCCGTTGCACTGGTCAACTCCACCTCAAAAGGGTCCTGGTAGAAACCCCGGTCGATACTGAACTTGGTGTCCGCGACCCGGGGTTCTACGGAAGGAGCATCATTCCTCGCCCCCGGGGTGGGCTTCGAAAAAACCGTGGGCTGACCTGCCACAAGGCGGTCCCCCTTGAAGCGATATCCACATGACTGCCCCTTTCTTACCTTTGGAAAGGAAGGGGCGAACTCCTGCAGAACCCTGCGTCCCGGACTTAGGACCAGAGCCAGGTACTCCCCTTTCGACTTAAGCTTGAAATTAGCATGAGGAGCCTTCAAGGCCCGCCGGTCCTTCCCTGACGCAAATACAACGAGATACCCTCCCGCTTTCAGCGAACCCCCGGGCAACTTCCACTTGAGCAGGTTTTCAGGGTCATCCGTCAGGGCGTAATCGTTCAGCAGAACCTCTTCCTCCCCGCTGTTGTGAAGCTCAATCCAATCGTTGTGATCTCCCTCCTCATCAGGATAGTCATGCGCTGTCCCCGGCATGATTTCGGAGATCTGCAGTTCCGCTCTTAAACCCGAGAGGGCGAAAAAACAGAATCCAAATGAAGCGATAATTTGGCCTGGAAGCATGCGATAGAAACTGATGGTCACGAATGAGTTACAAGAACAATGCGTAGCAGCAGGTCGTTTCCCGCAACATTCGCACCACGATGATTCGGCAGGGGCCTGCTGTTAATTCATCCTTTCCAGATCAATCAGGCCGATTTCCGGGTTCCTGGTACAAAAAACTCCCCGGCCGCAGCGGCCGGGGAGTTTTGAAAACAGATTTTGCAACTGGGATCAGGAGTCCTTCTTCTTGCCCTCAATCTTGGCGAGATACTCCTTGGGGTTCTTTTCGAACTTGCCCTTACATCCGCCGCAGCAAACCGCTACCGAAATCGTTGAAGTTGCGTCTTCATCGACATCGCGCCCACTGATCGGGCACTTGCCATCCGCAGTCTTCGCTACCTTGGCAAGAAGGGCGACAGGATCCTTGTCGAACTTGGCCTGGCAGCGACCACAACAGAAGGCAACCTTGACCTCCACCGCTGTGCTGCCATCAGCAGCCTTTCCTTTCACCGGGCAGTTTTTGTTCACCGGGCCAGCAAAGGCCGGGGCAAGAGACATGATGAGTCCACAGACAATAAGAGAAATGATCTTCATGAGTTTTTCAGGATGACGTTCGTAATATGAACGCCTTGAATTCTCTCATTACTCTGACGATTGTCAACATTCCCCGCCAGTCGACTCGCCCTCCCCTTATTACCGGGAAAAGAAGTCTGTAATCCTGTCTTCGGCCCCATCCCCGCTTTCAGGGCTTGGCGAGAAAGACAATCCGGCGTTCCCCGCTCTCCGTATCGAAGACCGCCACCCTTCCCCTCAGGGTTCCCACTGCCAACCAACGCCCATGAGCGGCCAACGATGAGACAATGGGAACTTCCGTTCCTTCTGGCGATTCGATCATGAATTCACGCAGTCGTTTGTGGTCTTCCGGGTTGAACTGGACAACCACTCCACCAGGTGCACTTACAAAGAGACCCTTCTCTCCATGAAGAAGGCGCAGGATGGGTCCCTCGAACTTGGCCCGGTCGGCAATCTTCCGTCCATCCTCGATCCGCCAGAGAAAGAGATGCCCGTGATCTCCCGAGGAGAGCACTTCCCGCCCATTGGAATGAAAGTCAACCGCCCGCACGGACTCCGCGTGTCCCGAAAACGTGCTGACCCTCTTTCCACTGGTCACGTCATATACCTTGGCCGTCTTGTCCCGGCTGGCAGTCGCCACCTGTTTGCCATCGGGATGCCATTTCACCGCCGTGAGCCAGTCGGAATGAGAAGAAACCACCAGGGACTCACGCCAGGTATCCGTCTCAACGATCCGCAACTTCCCGTCCACTCCTCCGAAGGCCAATCTGTTCCCGGACTGGCCATAGGCAACCGTCAGGATTGTATCGTCCCCCCGGAACGGAGTGGCGAGAATCTCTCCCGAGCCTGTCTGGAATACCCTTACTTCTCCCGCCCGTCCCGGAGCCCCCGTGGCCGCTGCCACCTGCTTGCCATCGGGAGAAAGTGACAGTCCATACGTGCGCTGCCCATTATTGGGAATACGCCCAAGGAGGCTGCCATCCTCAGGATTCCAGACCAGGATCTCATGATACCCTCCGGTATACAGCTTCTCCCCGTTCATCCCGAAAGCCATGGCGGTCACTCCGAGCGGCCGCGGATAGGATGGAGGAGATGATGGGTGATCCTTCACCGGGATGACCGATGACAGCGGGGCTTTCGGATCACCCCCATCATAATTTGCTCCCTCCTTCACCCACTTCCGGATCAGATCAATTTCAGCAGGAGGCAGCGGGTCTGCCTCCGCCGGCATCCGCTCCTCCTCGTCTTCGGTGGTCAGGCGAAAAAGGAGTTCGCTTTCCAGATCCCCCGGCTCGAGTTCCTTCCGGAGCTGCTCATAGGTGTCGAGGCGATACTTTCCCTTGGCCTTCCCTTCCTTGTGACATGCCACACAGTGACGCTGGAGAAGAGGGGCCACCTCACGCGAGAAACTGACTGCCTCCGCAGACGTCAGCGCCGGAGGAAGAGCGAGAAGCAAGGTGAGGAAATGCTTCATGAAGCCTAATGCTGAAACAGGAACTCACTTTTGTTCAGCACAATCCAGAGCGTGTCCTCAAGAGCTTCACGTGGATTCTCCGCCTCCTGGATATACCGCAGATGCAGCATCAGCTCCTGCTCCCCGGGAGGGCGACAGAGAGCGGCGAGATAAAGTCGCTCTACAATTTCCTCCTCACTGACCTTCTCCCGGATCCACTGGTGCAGATGACCCTCCCCCGCTGTAATCATGCCATGCAGGAGTTTCCCGTTATACATCTCCAGAGCCTGGCCCAGGCTCGAGTCATCTCCACGCTCACACTCGCAGATTGTCTGCCGTTCCGGTTGCCCGAAGATTTTCATGAACTCGATATCCCCGATCCTTCCCCGGTTATGAGGCCTGAGGTCGGGAGCTGGAAGCTGGGTTGCCTTCATGCTTGCTGGCACCCCCTCGAACTTCATCGGACGCCCGGTCACCATCCCGAGCGCGTCAACAAGCTGCTCCGCGGTCAGCATCCGGGGTTGGTAATGTGAAAAATAACGGCGATCCTCCCGGTTGAACCGGGTAGACCTGGAGGTAGCCTGGTAGGTGTTGCTGTTGAGAATAGCGCGAAGGAGATGGCGCCGGTCATATCCACTTTTACGAAAATCGTCTGCCAATGCATCCAGCAGGGGGGGATTACTGGGAGGATTGGTATCCCGGAAGTCATCGAAGGGCTCAACAATTCCCCGCCCCATCAGGTGCGCCCAGATCCGGTTGACCTCCACCCGGGCAAAGAAGGGATTGTCCTGCCCTGTCAGCCACTCGGTGAAGACATCCCGTCGATCGGAGGATGCAGCAACCTCCATGACCCCTGCCTTCGGCGCCCAGGGGCTCATCTTTTCCCCGGTAGCAGGATGAGTAACTTCCCCCTCCTTCTTTGCATAGACAATCAACTCTTCTCCTTTCCCTGTCTTCTTGCGCTCCACCCGGTTGAAGAAGGCCGCAAGCCCATAGTAGTTGTCCTGGGTCCAACGCTCAAAGGGATGATTATGACACTTTGCACACTGAATGCGCGACCCGAGGAACAGCTGGGCCGAGGTCTCCATCGCATCAAGCGTGCTCCCCGCTGCCCGGTAGTAATTGGCAGCAGGATGCACCAGGCTGCTGCCGCGGGCGGTCAGGATCTCACGGGCGAATGTATCGTAGGACATGTTGGATGCCACCGCGTCCACCAGCCATCGGTTGAACTTGAACACGGATCCATGCCCGATCTGCTTCCTGGAGACCCGCAGGAGGTCCCCCCACTTCTGCGCCCAGAAAGCGGCATGTTCTTCCCTCTCAAGCAGGCTATCAATCAGCTTCGCCCGCTTCTGCTGGTCCTCGTCCCCGACAAAGGACTCAACTACCTTCGTTCCTGGAAGCTGTCCGGTCACGTCAAGGTGGACACGCCTGACAAACTCCCGGTCTCCGGAGAGCCCCCCGGGCTCAAACTGCAATTGCCGCAGTTTGCGATAGACCAGTTCATCAATATAGCTCGAAGGAGCAGGGGCACTCCACTGGAAGCCCTCGATCTCGCGGACAAGAGTCAGACTCGTGCTCTCGATGAATTCAAGATACCGCACGATGACGGCCACCCCACCACGATCCACCCCGCTTACAAGCCCCCCACGCGAGACCTCTGCCACCTTTGTGTTTGAACTCTCGAACACCGCGAGTTCCGTCACATCACGCCGGCTGCCATCACTGAACCGGGCATGAACCGAAACCTGCTGGGTCGCTTCCGGAAAGTGAAGCACCCGGGCTGCGGAGGGATGAATTTCGATCCCGACGCAGGTTGCCTCTCCCTCCCTGCGAAGCTCCGCCCCTTCCTCGATCCATGCGCGCAGCAGAGCATACTCCTGGCTTTCCTTCTCCAGCTTCTTTCCCCCTTCATGACTGACCTGGGTCGTCGGCTTGAGAAGAAGAAGACTCTGGTCCGGTTCGATCGGGTTGGTCCGCCGACCCAGTTCCTCGCTCACCAGGGTCAGGGCATCAAGAGCCGGATCAAAGGCACGGAGAGAGAGCCGGAAGTTGCCCTTGCCATGGGGAGAACCATGACAGGAACCTGCGCTGCATCCCAGACGGGACAGAACAGGCAGGGTTTCATGCCGGAAGGAAACAGGATCCGCAAGATCCACCCCGGATACCGTCACCTTCACCCTGCGGTCTCCGACCCGGATGCTGGTTGTTCCATTTGCCAGGGGCCGCACCACCCCTTCCGCTGAAACCGAGACAATATCCGGGACTTCCACCTCATAATCTGCTTCCCGGGTACGATCGACTACCCGGCCCTCCTCCCGCCAGGTAGCAACCAGCTGGAACGATTCCCGCTTGCCAGACAGTTTGAATTCGGAGGGGAACACTTCCCATTCCCCCCACACCCAACCGGCAGTCAGGGACAGGGAACAGATTATGGAAACCAGGGCTCTCATTGCTGCTGCTTGAGTTTCACCGTAAACGGGCGGCTTTCCACACGCAACGGTTGCCGGTGGAAATCCATTTCCACTTCCACAACCAGGTCCACCAGCTCGTTTTCCCCGGCATTATCTGCCTTCAACTCCAGATCCACAGTTTCCGTCTTGTCGTTCAGTCCCTTCTCCGCGCAATGCAGCCCTCCCGGGAGCCCGACGAGGCGGACCCGGGTATTGAACCTGCGACTGCCCTCAGGCCATTTCAACCTGACCGGAACCTTCGCGGTGCTTCCCTTTTTTATCTCCCCGGGCGCTTCCACCTCAACCTCAAAGGGCGCTTTCACAACACGCACCGCAAGCACCCCATTAACTGTTTCGGGAATCTCGGCCCCCCCATCACGCTCAAGAAGAACCCGCCTGGTCTCCAGTCTCGTACCATATGACCTGCCCTCCAGATCCGAAACACCCGAAACCCGGATATCGTGCAGGGATCCAGGCATGGCATCGGCTGGGAGGCGGACCCGGAGTCCCGCACTCCCCTGGTTTTCCGCCACCAGAGCCTGCTCCAGCCCACAAGTCAGGGAAGATTCCAGCTTTAGGGCAACCGCGGGAGAGAACTGCTTGCGCTGGCATTGCACTGGAATCACAAACACCCCTCCCGGCACTGCCACAAAGTTGTCCAGCAACGGGTGCTTCTTATCCTTCTGCCCCGGGATCGAAAGGGTGAAGGGCGGGCTGCTGAAAGATACCGACAACTCAAAGCGCTGGTTCTTGCCCCTGCGGCCAAAGGCATCCTCCACCTCCACCTGATATCGCCCCGCATCCAACCAGAGCTGGAGTTCGCGCTCCTCGAAGGTATCCGGGGGAGACTCGATGATCGCCTCTCCCCCGGCCTTCAGGACCCGAATGCGGGGAATGGCTGGTGAACGAAGTTTTCGCGCTCCCGCCATGATCGTTACATACCTCCGTTCCTCCAGGTCAAGTGGGACCCGGACAAGTCCTTCCCTGCTGTCAATGACATGCCTGGAAACGAGATTCCCCAGCTGTTCCCCACCCTTGTCCGCCTCCGGGACCACCAGGGAGGGATCCAAGCCATTCGGCTCTCCCAACCCTTCGACAAACAGCTGGTATGCCTTGCCTCCACGGTATTGCGAATCCATCAGCTCGAGAACGTAATCTCCATTCTCCGGCACGGTAAAATTAATCCTCGGGTTGAACCCGTCGACCTGACTGTCATCCGCCTGGACGAGGCGCCTGCCGTCTTCTGCCCGCAGGGTCAGAACCCCATCAAAGCCTGATCCACGTGATTCAGCCCGCAGGATCACAGCCTGCCCCTTCTCTCCCCTGAATCGGAAAAAATGTGACCCGAGATTCTGCGAACTACCTCCGACCCGGGCCGGGATCTCAATCTTCTGCGCTTCCGCGGCAGTAGTCTTGTTTTCCGATGCGAGCAGAGGTTGTTTTCCGTCCGCTATGACCAGGTATACCAGGTTGCTCACTCCATGCTCACTGTGAACCCGCAGCGCTCCCGCTCCAACGTGCTTTGTTGAGATCCTGAAACGGGGCGCCTTTTCCTCAATGCGTTCCACCTCTGCGGGAAAACTGGTCCAGAGCGACACGCCTTCAAGCCCTCCCCCATGGAGCCGAATCTCGGTGGTGGCCCCTGACGGAATGACTGCCGGCTCACATCGTTCCAATCTCACATGCTGGGCCAGGACCGCCGGGGAGCACAACAGCAGGGCAAGCCCTGTGGCCCGGCACAACCATGGAGCGGAACGCTTCAAGAACCGGTACCAGCTACTGGTTTCCCCTCAACAGCCTGTCCGGCCACCGGCACCTCATGGAGATACAGGTCGAAACGCCCACCCTTCTCCGAGACAATTACGACATGCCTGTTATCCGGATGCCAGGCAGGATAGTCGTCCCGGTCAAGCCCGGTCGTCAGCGCCCGCACGTTGCTGCCGTCTATATTCATTACGTAGACGTTGTAGCCTCCATCCCGGGTACTGGTGAACGCGATCTGGCTGCCATCAGGGGAAACGACAGGGCGGATGTCCATGATGGTATTGCTGGTAAGACGCTTCTCATTGGAGCCATCCGCACCCATTGAGTAAATCTCGTAATTGTTCTCCCTCGAGTTGCTGAATACGATGGTCTTGCCATCAGGAGTGAAGCTCGGCCAATTGCTCACTCCCTGGCACTGGGTCAATTGCTTCTTGTCCTTCCCATCTACCTGGACCGACCAGAGCTGCTGGGGACCGGTCTCCGCAAAGGCATAAACCACCCTCCTGCTATCAGGAGTAAAGACCGGACTGCGCGTCCCGCCCCTCCCGGAGTGCGTAATGTAGACATCCTTCCTTGTTTCCAGATTCCGAATGACCAGCTTGGCGGTCAGGTTGCCCGTGCATTCGGTGACCGACATGAACCTTCCGTCCGGCGACAGCTTGGGCTCGATGTGATGCTTGTCCCCCACATCGGGCACAAAGGGCTCGGACTTGCCGGAGGCGAGGTCAAGTTTCAGAACCCGGACCAGGTCATCCTGCTCATCATATCCATAAAGCAGGGATTTACCTCCATCCACGAAACAGGGGTCACGCTTGAGGATCCCGTCACTGGTAAGCTGCCTTGGCTCTCCTGCAGCGATTCCATGCAGTCCAAGCATCACAACCAGGATCATGCGAACCGCTCTGCTCCACATCGGGGCAGCACAGGCAGACAGGGGTGATCGGCTACAGGAGTTCATGAATTACCCGCCCTCCATCCAGCACTTTCATTTCCGCCCGCTGCTGGGCCCCTACCCCACAAAGCTCGGCGATCGTGGTCCCTGCCATCAGGGGTGAGATTGGCTCCGTTACGGGACGCTCCGCCCGCGCATCACTCTCTCCGATCGTGCGTCCCGGCTGCACCCCGGCACCAGCCCAGATCGAGAAATAGCAATGCTGATGATGCTCACGGGCCGCCCGTTTGCTGATCTTGGGAGTCCGCCCGAATTCTCCCATCGCCACCACGAGGGTATCCTCCATCATTCCCCGATCGTAAAGGTCATCCAGAAGGGCCGAGAAGGCCCGGTCGAGAATCGGGCAATGCCGGTCCTGCAATAGTTCAAAATTGTAGATATGAGTATCCCAGCCCCAGTCGCCATTGGGCGTGAAGGTCTCAACATACTCTGACCAGTTGACCTGGATGTAGGGCACGCCTACCTGGGCCAGACGCCGTGCAAGCAGGCAGCTCTGTCCAAAAGCGGTCTGCCCATAGGCTTCCCGGGTCTTCTCCTTCTCTCTCGTCAGGTCAAAGGCATCCTTGGCCTTTGGATCGGTCAGCAACCCATAGGCCGCCTGGTGGGTTTTCTCCCAGTCCTCAATGTGTGCCCCGTCAAGCGTTCGATGCGCGGCATCGAGCTGATCAAGGAGCTTCTTGCGATTCTGGATCCGGTTGGGCGTGATTCCATCGAGCATCTTCAGGGTAGGAATGTTTACCTCCCCATGCTGAGAGCAGCTTACCAGAAAGGGATCGTAGGCTTTCCCCAGGGTGCCCCCACCATATCCCTCGATCCGACGCGGCAGGTCCCGGGGAATCCCCCGCCCAAGGTAGAAGAAGGGGGGAAGAGTTCCCTCGTTTCCCCGGTGCTTTGCAATAATCGATCCAAAATTGGGATGGACGGTGGGAGACTCCTTGAAGCCTGTCACCCCGATGGTTCCCGCCCCGGGATGGCCCCCGTCGGTAGTCACCATCGAACGGATCAGGGAGAACTTGTCATTACGCTGCGCCAGGCGCGGCAGCATCTCAGTGAAGTGGACCCCGGGTATCTTTGTCTTGATCGTGCCAAACGGGCCCCGGTAGTCCATGGGGGCATCCGGCTTCGGGTCAAAAGTATCGATATGGCTGGGGCCTCCCCACAGCCAGAGCAGGATGACCGACTTCGCCCGGGCCCGTTCCTGCGCTGCCTGCACCTCCAATAGACTGGGTAACCCGGCCCCCATGGCAAAGGGCACCGCAGCGGCGGTCTTTAGAAAGGAACGTCGCGATACCCCGTGGCAGTCATTCGCCTTAAAATTACCAACTCCAAACATCCTGAAAGCTTTACCTAGAGTGCTTTCCTCACTCCGAAAAGAAAAGGAAATATCCGTCCCCGCAAGGGGTGAGCCAGCACAAGGATATTTTAGGATTTGGAGTTGATTCCTCCGCCCCTAGCCTCTGGCAGACTGGCATTCAACAGCTTCCCGCTCCATTCTCATTTCCCCTTCCTGCCTTCGGGTTTCCCGGGAAAGAACACTGCTCCTGAAAAATAAACCATCATGAAAATCGGCCTTCTCGACACCACGGTATTCATCGCTTTCACCGCTGTGGTCATCGCGGTGTCGATATATGCTTCCAGGCGTGAACGAAATCACGAGGACTACTTCCTCGCGGGACGCAGCCTGAAGTGGTGGGTAATCGGAATCTCCCTGATCGCTTCATGCCTCTCCACTGAGCAACTGATGGGCATGAATGGGCAGGCCTTCGGGAATGTGGGCCTCGCAGTTGCCGCCTGGGCCCTGCTCGCGGCGGTCGCGGTGGTGGTCATCGCGCTCTTTATCATGCCGATCTTTCTCCGGCTCGGGATCTACACCATGCCAGAGTTTCTTGAGCACCGTTTCGGCAAAGCCACCAGAACCGTGATGGCGATCTACATGATGGTCCTCTACGTGGTCGCAATCCTGGCAGTTGTCCTCTTCACCGGTGCGACCGCCCTACAGGCTCTCTTTGGTCTCGATATACGCCTCGGAGTCTGGCTGCTCGGAGGCCTCGCAGGAGGCTACACCATCTTCGGCGGCCTCAAGGCCGTGGTCTGGTCCGATTTTATCCAGGGAATCACCCTTTTCATCTGCGGAGGGATCGGCACCTGGCTTGGCCTTCAGGCGGTAGGAGGATTTGGAAATCTCGTCTCCGAAAACCGCGAGCAGTTTCACCTCATCCTGCCCGCCGGCCACCCCGAACTCCCCTGGACCGGTCTCATCGGCGGAATCTGGATCGCCTTCTTTTTCTACTGGGGATTCAACCAGTTCATTACCCAGCGCGCCCTGGCAGCCCGGAGTCTCGCTCATGGACAGAAGGGAATGATGCTGGCAGGCGCCCTCCTGGTTGCCTCTGTTCTGATCATCGTTCTGCCCGGATTGATGGCCCAGCAACTCTACGCCGACGAAGTCGACAAGGCGGATCAGTCCTACGCCATCTTCGTGAAAAACATCATGCCGGCCGGGCTGCGGGGCATCTTCTTTGCGGCCATCTTTGGCGCACTTCTGAGCAGCCTCGATTCCATTCTCAACTCTGCCTCCACCATTTTCACGATGGACCTCTATCGCAGGTTTGTTCGCCCCGGGGCCTCGGAGAAAAAGCTCATCCAGGTAGGGCGCTTCTCAACAACCGTTTTTGTGGTGGCAGGCTGCTTCGCAGCACCGTTGCTCGCAAGCTTCACCAGTATCTTCCAGTATCTGCAGAGCAGCTGGGGCTACATCTCGCCCCCGATCGTAGGCGTGTTCCTGGTCGGAATTATCGTCCGCCGTGCCCCGCCCGTGAGCGGCCTGGTCGGACTACTAACCGGCCCACTCTGCTACGGCCTTCTCGTCAATGTGTTTGCCCCCCGACTCCACTTCCTCCACAGCATGCTCATCACCCTGGGAGTGGTAGCATTCCTTATGCTTCTGATCACCGCCATCGCTCCTCTGAAGGAACCGAAGCGGTTCGAAGTGAAAAGCGAGATCGACCTTACTCCGAGTCCCGGCGCCCGCTGGGCGGGTGGCGCAATCGTGACCACGGTCGCCCTGCTCTATCTCGTCTACCGCTAACGTGTGCGAAACTCCCGGAAACAAAAAGGACGGCCGGATGGCCGTCCCTTGAAATTGTTCTCCCGGTGAGGGGGACTTACTGCGCAGTTCCGGGCAGGAACCGGTAATACACCTCGAGCATCAGGGTCGCGAGGCAGGTCACATAGTGGACGTTCCCCAGGCCGTGCCCCGTATTCCCCGGAAGAGGCCAGGAGCCATCACCGTTCTGGGCCGCGAGGGTTCCGTCCCGGAAGAGCTCATTATACTCCTTCCAGAACTTGCCCCCATAGTTGATCATGGCCTGGGAGGCATAGTAGTGGCCATACAGGTCCGTATCCTTGCCCTTGTAATCAAACTTGATGTTCTTGTTGATCAACTTGCAGGCCTTGCGGGGAACCGAGTGGGCTTCCTTCCCCCAGAGCTGGAAACAGAGGGCTCCAGCCGCGGACAAGGTCGTCCCGTCACCCTTGGGACTCGGGCCAGTATACCCGATTGCTCCACTGGCGTGCTGGTTGCTGGCGAAGGCATCGAGGCCGTCCCGGGCCGCCTTGGCCATGTTCCGGAATTCGATCCCGGTATGCTTGCAGGCCTTGAGGGCCTGGAGGGTCCATGCCATCACCGAACTGTCATTCCGGCGCTCCTCCGAAAACCGATAGGTCCATCCCCCCGCGGCATTCTGCCCATCAATAATGGTCTGGCCGCCCAGTTGGACCGCATCGTGCAGGCCGGGAAGGTTCACCCCGAGCTGGCTACAGAAGGTATAGGCCTCCGCAATGGCATATGTCGCGATGGCATGCTCATAAACCCACTGATTGGATTGCAGGTCGCTCCCGAGGCGACCTTTGTTCTTTGTACTCTGATCGATAAGATAGGTAATCGCCTTGGTCACCGTCTCCCCATACTTTTCGGAAAGAGGAGTTTCGCAGTGACCAAGATAGGCCAGAAGCGCCAGGCCGGTATAAGCCACCTTGTAGCCACCACCCCACGATCCGTCTCCAGCCTGTGTCGTCTGGAGCCAGTCGAGGGCCTTGACCACGGCGGTCTCACACTCTTCGGTCCCGCCGTTTTCCTTGAGCCGCTGCATGCGGTCCTGTGGTGAACAACGCTTCCGCATTACGGCAGGAATATTTCCGAAGCCACCTCCGCCCCCATCTCCACCGTTTCCCCATCCCTCACCGAAATCATCACCACTTCCGAAGTCGAGGTTGGGCTCAGCCTCCGTTTCCGGAACTGGAACCGCCGTGGGTGAGGGTGTCGTGGAAGCGATCACCTTCGCCATCGAGGAAGAGGGCGCAGACGGTTTCCTCTGGATCTGCGGGTTCACCTCCTTCTGGTCCATGGTGTCCTCCTCAGGCGCACCGGCCTGGTAGGTCACGATGGTCGGAGACTTGATCATGAGGCTCGGAAGAAGAATGAAGAGAAGGATCAGGACCACGAGGGCTATCATCAGGAGGGCAATGACAATACTCGTGACGACTGAGTTCCTCCGCTGCGCTTCAAGGCGGGCTTCTGCTTCAGGACTGAGTTGGGCGTGCAGGCTCATACCGGGTCGAATTGAAGGGATTTTATGGGTTGCTCTATCCCGTAGGGAAAGACAATTCCCCAACACCTTACCCCCCCAGAATAGAAAATCCGCTCAAAAATCGCTGAAAATGCCCTGAAATTATCCGCCGTAACCTACCCCATTGGGAGGAGCACAATAAAATAGCCCTGATTCTACCGGATCCGGCAATACCTGCCCCAAAGCAACTTCCTGAGATCGGGCCCCTTACCCTGCGACCTTCAAAAAAGGAAATTTCAGACCCTCAGGCTGAAAGAGCAGGCGCTACTCCCCCCCGGGTTCGGCATTGGGGTCATCATCAGGATCACGGGTCCAGACGATAAATGTCCCCGGCTCCTGATCCTCCGGAACAATGATTTCCCCCGAGGGCTTGATCAATTCCGGAACTTTCCGCACCTCGGTATGACCATCCACAAAGAGCAGCACACCCTTCTGGTTATGGCGGGTGGCAAAAGCCCTCGCGTTTGCCTTGGGTGAACCATTGAACTTACGCTGGGCCTTGGAGTGCTGCTTGTCCTTGGGAAGGCCCCGCTCCATAAATATGACGGTATTCGCCGGTTGCTGGATTGACGCCAGGGTTCCGGGGTCCTTGTAGCCATCAAGCGAACGTCGCTGGAGCCTACTGTTCATCCCGATCGCAAAATAGGGCCGTTTCAGCCTCTTATCACTTTTGAAATAAGGCGCCGACCCCAGGAAGATCGGATACGAGGAGTCGTAAAAGGCCCTCGGGGCATTATCCTGCTCCAGCTGCGCCACCGAACGATAGCCCATCCGATCGGGCAGGACATTATACCAGGCATCCTCAGCCTCTTCACTGGCAGCGACCGCCCAGTCCTCGGCATCCGCTGAGATATCGGGGATGTCTGCGTTTTCCAGAGGAAGACGGCCTCCGTGATCAGTCGTATAGTCCACGAACGCCTGCCCGAGATCCTTGATCTTATTCGTGGCGCGGGTGAGATTCGCACTCTGGACCATGTTGGTGAACACCTGAAAGGAGATCGCGGCCAGGACGATGACAATCGCCACGGCCACAAGCAGCTCCAGCAGGGTAAAGCCCCCTGCCGGCTTTCTGTTGCACCTCTGATTCACGGGTTTCAGTTGTCGAAGCTCCGCTGGGTCGATGTCAGGATCACACGGTTGTTTCCTGAGGCAACTTGGAGCTTCTCCATAAAATCGGATACTTTGACCCCTGATTTCAAGAGAATTCCCCATCTGAGCTCCGTCATCATGCCCGCCTGGATCGATTCCACGCTAATAAGCTCAGTAGCATCAGCGAATTCTTCAAAAATCGGGAAAAATGCTTCATCATACTGAATATCGTTGTTCACCCGGATTCTCAGCTGGTGCGACGCCCTTTTGGGTGCAAATGCCTCCTTTCTCGAGAGGATATAGATGGCAGCAACCATCACAATGGTGGTGGCAACCGCAGTTGGATACAACCGGGCTCCGACCACCATCCCGGTCATCATCGAAAACAGGATGAAAGCCAGATCCCGGGCCTGGCCGAGATTCCGCCGGAAGCGGATCATGGCGAAAGCAGCGAACATTCCGAAACCGATCGCGGAAGCATTCGGGTGGCTGCCGACCACCAGAATGAGGATGGTGGTCACAGTTCCTACGATCACGAGGGTATGAACATAATCCTGGGAATACCGGGTTCCCCGGTAGGTCGCCTTGTAAAGCGTCCCGATGATCAGGTTGAGACCGAAGCTCACACCCAAGGCAAAGACCACCTCCACAAACCCGGGGATGGTAAGGTCGAATCCGAGTTGTTCCCGGATGGTCTCATAAGTATCAGTAATGAATGCTAGGTAAGTCATGAGTCTGGAGAAATAGAAGGGTTACGCGGCATCACTCTGTCGACGCCCTGCCTGCCCAAGCTGGGCCCCGAGAATGGGGTCATGCTTTTCAAGGGAAGTACAATACTTGCTGAAACTTTGACGGCTGAGCCCGGTCTCCCCGGCACGCTGCCGCAACCAGTAGGGGACCGGCCCGATGGACTTGATCTCCATGATCGAATCGCCCTCGGGAATGATAAACCTGCTGAAGTCCTGGTCGTCAGGCAGGAGCCTGGGAAACTCCGGGCGACACCGCAGGAGATTGTCAAATGTAATGCGAAGTGTTCCATCCGGGGAGCTGAAGGCGTTTCGATCATAACGGATCTGCATCGAAGGCTGATGCCCGGCCGCCCGCATCCCGAGAACCTCGTCAATCACAATCCGCCCGGCGCGACCTACCTGCTCATACATCCCACGCAGGACATCATCATCCCCCAGGCCGAATTCCTGGGCGGAATCAATCGGCATGGGGAGGCGCCGTTTTACCCCGACTCCCTGCAGCTTGTGCTTAACCTCCAGAAACCCCGCCGGGGGAATCTTGGCCGTCTCGGAGCCATAGATCCGCAGGCGAATCTTGCGGCGACTCTTGAAACGGCGCTGTTTCTCCCAATAGCAGTCGCGCTCCGCGGTATCGTAATACTGGGAGAGAATGGGGTAATCCCCCGAATTCCCCGGATTCTGGTCTACTGCCAGCTGCTGCGAGATCTCATCTTTCCACTGATGATACTGCTCGGCATTGATCAGAAACTTGTACTCAGTCCTGCTTAAGCTCACTGTTGACGGAAAAGGCGGGGGTAAGGTTCGCGCCAGCGCGGCATGCCGTGCGGTGGCGTATTCGTCACACAGTAATTTTTAGTAAATTAACAACCAGTTCACAACCCCCGATTCCACCCTCCCTTACCCCAAATTGTGATCCCAGACCCCATTCCCTGCATTTATCGGGCCGATATAACGCAGAATACCTATCACCCGGGTGGGTGCTCTTCCCCTTGATGATATCTCCCCCAGATGGTCCGAACTGGGAAAAATCAGGCCGTATACCCTGAAATAAGACCCGGGCAGACCATGCCCATGGCGATCCGCGAATGCAGTTCTGCTCCGTAATACCGTGGGAAAACGGACCATGAACTTCTCCCGATATCCGCAGATTTGGGATGCCCTCTGCTCCTCCGGGCTCTATAGTTTCCAGCCATTCCCAAACCCAACCCCATGCCCCCTCTTCGTCGTTTCATTCCGGCACCCTGCCTCCTTGCCATCGGGCTCCTGATGATATCACAAGCCTCTGCCCGGCTCTACATCAGCGAGTTTCTGGCCGACAACAACGATGGACTTCGCGATCTTGATGGAGACGCCTCAGACTGGATCGAGATTTTCAATTCCGGGCCCCAGGCAGTCGACCTGGAAGGTTACTGTCTCACCGACGACCAATCAGATCCAACAAAGTGGCCCTTCCCCTCGCTCCAACTGGAACCCGGCCGATTCCTTCTTGTATTTGCCTCCGGAAAGGACCGGAGGGACCCCGCTGGGGAACTTCACACCAGCTTCAGGATAGATGACCAGGGAGAGTATCTTGGCCTCATTGCTCCCGACGGGGTCTCGGTAATCGCTGATTTTGGAGGAATTGATGCTCCCCTGCCACGCCAGAGGGAGAATGTTTCCTATGGCCTCATGCAGACAGGAAACGCTGTCACCCGCACCCTCCTCTCTCAGGGCACGCTGGCCACGGCCCGTATTCCAACCGCCAACGATTCCGATCTCGGGACCTCCTGGACCGAACCCTCATTCAATGACTCCAGCTGGCGTGATGTCGCGATCGGCGTCGGCTATGACGAGAACAACACCTATCTCCCAGAGTTCGGTCCCGGGGGCGATCTGGGGGAAAACCTCAACGGAGTCAGCACCAGTCTCTACCTCCGGATTCCATTTCAGCTTACGGAGGCATCCTCGGTCTCGCAGTTGTCCCTTCGCATGAAATATGACGATGGCTTCGCCGCATATCTCAACGGGGTTCTCATTGAATCCGTGAACTCTCCCTCCGAGGGGAGCCTGTCCTACAACTCAGAAGCAACTTCCAACCATTCAGATAGCGAGGCCCTGGTCTATCAGCCCTTTGACCTGAGCGACCATCTGCAACTTCTGACAAATGGAACGAACATTCTTGCGATCCATGGTCTGAACGATGGCATCACAAGTTCGGACATGCTGATTTCCCCGGAACTGAACTCGGTCCAGGTGACTGATTCTGCGGTTGGGGAACCCGGCTTCTTCTCCGATCCCACTCCCGGCTCCCAGAATGGAGAGTCCTTCGCTGGATTCGCAGGGGACCCCGTATTCAGCGCCACCCGCGGATTTTTCACCAGTCAGTTCCAGCTGCAGCTGACTACCCCAACGAATGGAGCCGAGATTCGCTACACGCTCGATGGCTCAACCCCGTCTCCCACCCGGGGGCTGGTCTACCGTGACCCGGTCGATATTTCCGGCACGCAGGTCGTCCGGGCCATGGCCCACAAACCGGGATTCCGATCCACCAGTGCCAAGACCCACACTTACGTCTTCCCTGACAATGTCATCACCCAGACCCGGCCTTCCGACTATCCCACCAGCTGGGGAGGCGAGCCGAGGGCCGACTACGACATGGACACCCAGATCACCCGCTCACGGCAGTACGCTGCCCGTCTGCAGAGAGGGCTGCGGGATATTCCGACTCTCTCGGTCACGGGAGAAAAGGACGATTTTTTTGGGTCGAACGGAATCTACGTCGATACCCAGAATCGTAATATCGAGGCTTCCGTCTCTGCCGAATACTTTCATCCCGGTCTCACCGCCGATGGCGTAAATGTCGAGGAAGGGTTTCAGATCAACTGCGGGTTCAAGCTCCAGGGTGGCGCCAGCCGCAATCCCGGCTCATCAATCAAACACTCCCTCAGTCTTCGCTTCCGCGATCTCTACGGCTCCGGGAAGCTCAACTACCCGGTCTTCGAGGGAACCGAGGTTACTACCTTTGACAGCATTCACCTGCGAGCGATGTACAACAACTCATGGCACCACAGCAATAGTGGGCAGCGAGCCCGGGCCACCATGATCCGCGACCAGTGGGCTCGCGACTGCATGATCGACATGGGCAATGCCGACGGCGGACAGGGCCACTTCGTGCACCTTTACATCAATGGGCTCTACTGGGGCGTCTACAACCTCCACGAGCGCCTCGAGAACGACCACTACGCAGCCTACAACGGCTTCGAGGACGACGAGGTCCTCGGACTCAATCCGGGCCGGATAACCTCTGAAGAGTCCAGCTCCTTCAACGCGATGAAATCGATCGTCACGAATACCCGCACCAGCTGGGCCCGGATCCAGAGGGTCCTCGACGTGGACAATTACATCGACTTTGTCATCACCGAGTATTTCGGCCGCAATGCCGACCTGAAATCCAATGACAACTGGCGCGCTGCCGGCGGAGGCACCGTCAACGCCCCCTGGCGCTTCTACTGCTGGGATACTGAACGCATCCTTGAAAACGAAACCGATACCAGTGCTCCCAGTAATAGTGGCGCTCTGGACGGGGCACTCATCTTCGATGACCTCGAGAAGTTTCGCGAATTCAGGGTTCGCTTTGCCGATCGTGCCTACAAGCACCTCTTCCATGGCGGAGCCCTCACCAATCTAGCGAACCGCAACCGCTTCCAGAAGTATGCCGACCAGATTGACCGGGCCATCATCTGCGAGTCCGCTCGCTGGGGCGACGATCGAAGTGGAGGAGGGTTCAGCGGCAACTATTCCCGCGATGAAAACTGGACTCGGGCAGTCTACGGAACCCCGGGGGGACCGGGGACAAGCCCGGGCAACGGTGTGCTCGGCTCCTGGTTCCCAACTTCAGGGACCACCCGGACGGACCGAATTATCAGCACGTGGCGATCACGACGGTTCTCGGGAAGCTCGGACACCTACCTCGGAACCATTCAGGCACCTGTTTTCACGGTGAATGGAGGACCCCAGCACGGAGGCGACATTCCGGTCGGGGGAGCGCTCTCCGCCACTGCGCCCTCGGGCTCGGTCTACTACACCACTGATGGAACAGACCCACGCTTGGAAGGCGGGAATCTCGCACCCGGGGCTGCTCTCCTCTCCGGGGAAATCACTTTACCTGCCAGTGGGCTGGTTCGCATGAGGGCGCGGGCAGGCAACGGAGATTCCTGGTCTCCGCTCAATGAAGCTTCCTTTTATCTCGAACGCCGTGCCGCTGCATCCGATCTGCGCATCACCGAAATCAATTATAATGCGGTGCCAGCCAATGCACTGGAAGCCAGCGAAGGCGCCAACCTGTCAACTCCGCGCTTTTTCGGTGGCGGAGATTTTGAATTCATCGAGATCTGCAATGTAAGCGACAGCGCGGTCAATCTTGACGGAGTAAGGTTCACGAACGGAATCACCTTCACCTTCCCCGTAATCAACCTCCAACCGGCCGGATCCGTGGTAGTCGCCGCCGACCTTGAGGGATTTGAAACCCGCTATGGCACGGGGCTCCCGCTGGCAGGGCAGTTTTCCGGCACGCTCGACAACGGCGGGGAACAAATTTCCCTGGTGACGTCGGATGGCATCATCATTCAGGACTTTACCTACGATGACGGGGGAACCTGGCCGGGACGAGCCGACGGAATTGGATCCTCACTTGAAGTTATCGATCCTGCATCGGATTACGATAATTCGGAGAACTGGCGCCCCAGCAGTGAATACAACGGCTCTCCAGGCGCCTCTGGAGCGGGTCTCGATGGGCGCATCGTAATCAATGAAGTCCTCACCAACACGGACTTGCCCGCCGTCGACCATATCGAACTCCATAACCCCACTGCCCGCTCGGTCGAGGTGACTGACTGGTACCTATCTGATGCCAGCAGCAACTACCGGAAGTTTCGAATTCCCTCCGGAAGCATTCCGGCCGGGGGATACCTGACTTGGGACGAGAACAATTTCAATAGGCCTCAGAATCTCAGCATTTCCTCTTATTCCGGTTCTGATTCGACCGCCCCTACCACCGTTTCCAATCCCGGGCATGGCCTGTCGACAGGCGATGTGATCACGATCTCCGGTTATGGCGGGGCAGGGGCCTATAACGATACGTTCGAGGTGACGGTTGCCAACCCTGACAGCTTCACGATCCCGGCGCCCTTCCTCGACGATCACGGGACCAAGGGAACCTACACCCGGGGAGAGCCATTCGCGCTTTCCGCGCAGGGCGACAAGGTCTGGCTGCTCGAGGGCGACGCCAACGGCAAGCTGCTCAAATTCGTCGATGTCGTGGAATTCGCCGCCGCGCGCGCCGGCGAGACTCTGGGACGTTGGCCCAATGGCGGGGGAAGCAGCACCCTCCTCAGCATGACTGCCAACACCCTCGGGTCAGCTAATGTTTCCGCCCAGGTCGGGCCAGTGGTCATTTCGGAAGTGATGTACCAGCCGGTCGTGACCCCGGAAAACCACTTCGAATACGTCGAACTCTTTAATCCTGGCCCTTCCATCGAAAGTCTCGCCAACTGGAGAATACGGGGTGGAGTTGATTTCGATTTCACCGATGCCCACTCCCTGGAGACGGGAGGAAGTCTCCTGGTGGTTGGATTTGATCCGGTGACCGACCTGGTTAGCTCAAACAACTTCCGGACCCACTACGGAATTGGCGCGGAAGTTCCTCTCCTCGGCCCGTG
>JACLAC010006846.1_pt1 | contig 40744 bp, 31 predicted proteins | sample 8027881 | NCBI WGS metagenome assembly JACLAC01 (sample SAMN15725517, study PRJNA655200) | protist metagenome | isolation source: fluorescence activated cell sorting (FACS) single amplified genomes of... | place: Spain: Blaines Bay Microbial Observatory, Mediterranean Sea | collected 2016-01-19 | reverse complement strand
GGAAGAAGCTTCATCAACTCCAGAAGGTTGAGTCACGAGAATAGAAGACTGCCTTTCCGGAATTAAGCCACCAGACTGGTATCCGGCTTCTGGTTGTTGATCACCATCAGCATCAATCAAGGCATAAATGTAGTAAGTTTGACTATCGTAAATTGGGGCACCTGAACGACCTACCAAGTGAAAGAGATAACGGTCTCCATCACCATCCTTATCTTCTGCAAGTGGGTTATTATTAATTTTGGTGAAAGACGTCGCAACATCGAAACTTTGTTGCAGTGTGAGCGCTCCTCCAACACCATTTTGACCTCTCAAATCAACATTACTATAGTACAGATCCACCAAAGCCGATTGATCATTATCTACATCAGTCCACATGATTGTGTAATAAGGATTTGGAGTTCTCGTAATTGAGACTGGAATTGGGTCATCAATCCGAATCGAGCTCTTGTGAGAAATTGTCACTGTATTTGCGCTTCGTTTGGAAATCGAGTCGCCGTCAGCGTCTTCCAAAACCACCCAAACGACGTATTCACCTTCAGCTAAACTAGCTACGACTTCGGGTGCATAATAATCCCATTCTCTAAACCCATACTGCTGATCAAGATTTAGGCCTGTTAGTTGACTGGTCGGAACAGCAACTCCATCAGGATCTAATGCTACAGCCTCTGTAGCATTGGCTCGGAGTAATTCAGCGTCTGAGAAATTAGTTGGAGATGCATCAACTGCTGATTTTAAGGCATAGAAAATACCAACTTTTGATGTTTTGGTGTCATCCCAGTCTCCACCTTTCCAAGAAACACTAATCGACTCTGGCCCTTCTGCTGGCCCTGAATTAACTTTGCTAGTAACCTTAACTTCTGTGGGGTAAAAGAAGGGGTTATGCTTGACCTTAATTTGTCCTTCGGCTGTCACTAATTTGCTATATTTGGTATCGTCGTTTATATCTTCCGCAACAGCATAAACGTAGTAATCACCTTCAGGAACAGCTAGAGAATTAGAAATGCCAAATCCGGAAGTCAGATTCCAACTAACCTGATCTGGGCCTGCGGGGTCTAGATCAGATGCAATAACCACGGCACGTATCAGATCATTGGTACTGGATTCTGCTGTTGAGGCAGATCGAATCTCAGCTACACTTTTGAACGACTGCTGCGACACATAAATATCCATTGTACCAACACTAGCATTCCAGTCTGACCAGTTGATTAAGTAGTTTTTATGGTCAATGACATCCGTATTACTCGCAGTGTCAACTTCTGTTTTAATGCCAGCTGGTAAGTCTTTAAAATGGACATTTTTTAGCTTTACTCCCTTACTAACCGAATAGGATGCCTTAGAAGATTCATAGTAAATCCCATAAATGTAATATGTTGCACCATCATTGGTAGCTAAACCTGAGGTGTCCCAAACATACGAACCATCAGTTCCATCCTTAGCTGAGGAGACTTTTGTAATTAGAGTAGTTCGATCGTTTACTGCTGACAAGTTTTGTAAGCTAGGTAAGCCATTAGCATAACGCAATTCGACCGTAGCATTAGCATTTCCATCGTCCGTCCAATCGACTCTGAAGGAGGTATAAGCAACATCGCTACCCGAGGTTGGTTGATCGTTTCCACCTGGCAGAAAAACAATTTTACTGATGTTCACAGTGTGATCAGAAACAATTATATAACTGTTTGCGTCGGCTCCGAGTGGGTCTAAATACACGTAATACCGGCCCATAGCCACTTCACTTAGTGCTTGTGGATCAGTTTCGTCCCACTTAGCTAAAGAGCTGTTACCATCTAGGTTTTGGGCAAATACATAAACACCATCTTTAGTACTGCCACTTTCAAATAAATCTATAGATTCATTCAGATCGGATTTACTAGTAGCATAGAAGTTATAAAGCTGACTATCTTTTTTGTTATCTGTCGAAATTGGCTTTGTAGAAAAATCTGTAATAGCTGACGATCCTTGATCAACAGGGGTAGCAAATTTTTCATCAGGCCACCCCACATTTCCGGTCGCATTCACTACGCTATCGCTAAAACCAAATTCAACACTCCCAGTACTAACTGAATCATAGATCATGCCACGAACAGCAGCCCATTCCCAGTCAAGCCTACCATGGTTTTCCATCGTCAATTGTTGATTAATGCTTTGTGCAGAGACAAGTAACCTGTTGCTTCTATCAGTACCATCATTGCTTCCAGGAAAACCTTCGATCTTGAAGGTTCCATTATTGATTATTCTGGATTCATTGGCGAATTGTATATGAATGTTTCCACCATTAACTGCCTCACCGTTACCGACGTTTATGTCCGTACCTAAATCCACATCACCATTGATTCTCAGAATTGACCCACCATCATCTGGATCGCCTTTTCCGTAAATGTTAACATCACCATTACCCTCTGTGGATAAGCTGCCAAAGGTAATTGGCCGACCAGCCCAAAGTTCAACATCCGTATTCTTACCCACCGTTACCTGACCATTCAAGTTAACGTTAGCATGCTCGGTGCTAATTGAACTATCTTCACCGAAAATCATTTCGACGGTGTCGCCCGAGACTATCGAGACGGGTGCTAATGGTATAGTCGGGAAATTATCCTTTAACCCTTGTAAAAGCTGAACGCTACCACTACCAGTAAACTGGCGGTTATAATTCCCAACGACCTTACCCAACGTCGTTGAAATAACATGGTTATCATTAGTTTTAAACTCTGAATCTTGAGCGATTTCAAGAATTGACATAGTCGATAATGCAACAATTCCACCAGCGCTGTTATCTAGCTGCCCCTTTGGTAATTTAATGGTCGCACTGGAAGTTACAGCTAATTCTCCCAACGGGCCAATCAGTACACCATCGTCATTGTTATCAAGGAAATCGATACTAGTCTCGGCAGTTGTTAGTTGTCCGTTAATATTGGCAGCTTTACTGACGGCCAAGGTGAACTGGGAATTAGATTCGTTTTCTTTGGACATCAACATAGCTTTGGCAAACCTATCTACGGTCAGGCCGCCACCAATTTCAAAATTGTCAGGCAAAATTATTGTGGCTAAAGCTTGACCGGATTCGGTTTCATTGTTGCTGATACGAAGGCGAACATCGCTAGCTTGTAAATCAACATTAGTTAAATCCACGCTTTGATCTTGAATCCCATCCAAAACTAACTCACTGCCAGATTGAAGTTGTAAAGAGGTGCCGTTACCAGTCAGTTCCAGATGACCTGCCACATCTATATTACCAGAACCAACGGTTAACAGTGGGTTACCACCCTCCTTGATCAATCTTAGGTCGCCATCGATTTCAACAGATACATTATTAGTATTGAGTTTTGGGCTTCCAGAACCAGCTATAGACCTCAGCTCCAAGGCGCTAAGTTTCATGGAAACGGATAATTCTCCATCGACCAAGGTTGAAGACATTTCCAGTTCTGCTGAACCACTGCTTCGAGTAATGACATTTACAGTGCCAGCTTCAAACTTATCCCCAGCTGTTTGAGTCAAAGCGGCCAACTGTCCTGCGGCAGAATCAATCGTTAAATTACCTATTTCGATTGAGCCTACAGCAAGAACCTTACTCGGATGGCTTCCACTAGTTATTGAGATGGAACCTCCACCTGTTAAGGAATTGCCGTTCAGGTTTAGTTCAGCCGGATTTGAGACACTGTTAATACTTGCATTACCTGTAACGGAAAGAGAACCTAACATGGTTAGCTTCCGACTTCCACCATCTGTACCTGTGTCGGTGATACTCAGATTTTTTACAGTAAAAGAGGGCATTGTGAGATCGGCCTGCTTGAGCACAAACCTGTCAACTGATATGATTCCGACTGAATCAACTTTTGTCTCAATCGCTGGGGAACCACCTCCAGTATGTCGGAATTCTAGTAATCCCAAATCCTGAATGGTAGAAACTTGTAGGCTGTAATTGTCGATATCAACTTTTGGAACTCCAGCCCCCGAGGTTCCTTCCAAGATTAAGGTTTCAGTAACTATATCCCCTCCAGCAGTGAGTACTACATCTTCGTCCCCCGTGGATGTTAGGTGAAGTGAGCGAGCAGTCAATCCTCCCCCTGGTGCTAGAACAACCTCGCCCGTTCCCACGCCTGTTAAGCTGACATCGCGGAATTGCATAACACCGTTACCTTGGAGAATTTGAGCATTTCCTCCACTGGCCCCAGTTTTTACACTCATAACTAAGTCTGCTGATAGGCTTACATCATCACTATTTCCTAACAGATCATTGTTGTTGAGTTGAAGCACAGCGTTTTCGCCAGCATCATCCCCCGCTACAATACTAATCGCAGCATCATTATCGCTTTCTGCTAATTGCCTAAAAGCGCTAGTAGCACCATCCGGCTGAACGAAGCTCAAAGACCCTGAGGTTTCCGTAATCTTAAATTGGAAAGGTTTCCCACTCACTGTTTCAACTGGGTGTCGAACATTACCTGGCTGATCATGACTAATAACTAAACCTCGAACTATAGCAGAGGTTTTTAGTTCTGCACCATCACTTGAAATATTCTGTACATTTAGGATGACATTTTGGAAGTTGACACCCTTGTCAAGGGAAATAGCTTGGCTAGTATCTCCGGCAAGTATAACTTCACAAGGGATTTCAGAGTCATTAGCTGGCGAAAATGATACAGTAGGGCTATCAGCGGAGCCAGAAACCACTATATTACCGGTAACCACAATTGTACCGGATCCAGCTTTAAATGTTGGTGTACTGGATTCTGACCCATCATCTTTCAGGGTAATATTCCTGACAGTCATTCCATTATCGCCAATATCTAGAGTGGGAGTCCCCGTATTTGTCCCTTCTGAGGTAACTCTTAATTCTTCGATACTTATGTTAGGTCCAATCGCCGAAACTGTGGCACTACCACTTCCAGAACCAGCTTTTACTTCTAGTAATTTAACGTCAGTGAAACTACCTCCCGCTGCGTCTAGTAGTACATCCTTAGAGTTATCTGCAATTACTTGCATTGTTTCGGTTACTACCAAGCTCGTTATATCGCTAAATGTTGTATTGGAATAGACTTTCAGGATTTTCACAAGTAGGGATTGATCGCTTTCTAGTTTGACCGTTCCAGATTCATTCTGTACAGTGATAGTCTCATCTGCTAAGTCGGCCCCATTAAAATCCACTGACTGATTATCTGTTCCATCAAAAGCGACTTTGTCAGCATCAAATCGTACTTTTTTGAGTTCGACATTGCCAGCAACATTTGATTGGCCAGAGGATGAAAATTGGGGCCAAGATTCTACAGCATCCAAATCTCCACCAGTCTTAGTGATTTTTAAGCTTCCATCAACATCTAAGTTATTGGCACTCATCAAAAGAGAGACAACACCATCACCAATCGAAGAAACAGTGAGGTCGCCAGCAACAAGTAAGCCTTGAGGTTCAATCGTTGCATCTCCAGTGTTTGTATTAACGTCAAAGTTCCCAGTTACCTCTAGGCTAGGGCCGATAACATCGACTCGACTGCCACCAGTATCTGCTGAGGTAATCAATTCCAACTTATTTGACTTGATCGTTGCAGCACTTCCACCCCCCAAAACAATGACACTATCTTGAGCGTTGTCAGGAATAGTCAGCCGAATTGTTCCATCTGCGCATTCCAAGGTGTTATCGTTAAGTTGAATTGTGCTGACTGTACCACTGGCTCCAGTAACAGTTAGATCACCAGTAACTACTACCGGGCCTGTGAACGTAAGTTGAACGTCCTGAGCACCTGGTTCCAAAATGAGGTCATTAATAATTGACTCCGGCAACTCAACAATAGTAGCTTCTGCCGAATCTGGTTTAGAACTAATCCTAATATCAACACCTTCTGGTACAGTCGTCGGGGACTGTGCCGTAGGCAAATCAAATGTGGCTGTGTCTCCTGCTTGAGGGACTTCTTGTCCAGCCACACCATCAGCATTAATCCAGTTCCCTAGTTCGTTCCACTCACCGTTGTTAGCCCCGGTCCAAAAAAGATCTTCTGCCAGCAGTAGCTGAGAGCAAAAGGTAAACAGGAAAAGACTTAGGGAAAATTTGGCGAACCATCTGTCAGTGCTCTTCATTTCTAAGTGACCTCTTTTCGTCATATTCTTTCTGGGGGAACTCATCATAAATTTTTGATTATCCACAGCACTTTGGAGTGCTCTAAGTAAGTAAGTTTTATTCACTAGCTGTATATTTTATTAGACATTAACGGGCTCGTGGTTTTGGATTATACAACAGATCGAAACTACATTCAACTGGACTTGTAGATGACACTTAGGCTCAGTTAAAATTCACGAATAATATATCAATCCACACACTCAGAAGTAGTAGAGCAGCAGTTCTAGATTAAATTTCATTGCAACAGACAAACTCTATTCACTATCTTCCCTGTGCTGGACTAGCAATTAGTATGCCACAAAACTGAAAAATCAGATAATGCAGTATCACCAAAACTTGAAGTTGACCATGGCAATCACGCTCTCCATATGTCTGGCGACAGCCTTTGCAATGCGCCCTGAGTACATATCATATGGGCATAGAGGTCGTATACTATCTTTGGCCATTAACGAAGACCATTCACTCATCGCCTCTGCTGGAGACGATCAAGAAGTATTCGTTTGGGACTTTGAAACAAAAACTATTTTATACAGATTTAAAGGGCATCTAGTCAGAATCGTAAAAGTTGCTTTTCTTTCCGGTAACCGTTTGTGTTCCATTGACCAAAGTGGCCATATCATCGTTTGGAGTATTGAAAGTGGTGAAATACTTTTTCAGTGGATTGGTTTAAAAAACACAAACACCATGAGCGCTGACATACAAGAACGATTTTTAGTAACAGGTATGGATAATGGAATAATCCGCTTATTCGACTTGCTTAAGCGACACCATATTGGTGACTTTGAGATCCACCCAACTATTATTTGGTCCGTAGCGTTTAGTTCTGGTGCAAAGCATATAGCGATTGGAACTGAGGATGGGAGAGTTATCCTTTGGGACTTAAATTTACGAAATATTATCAAAACTAGTACCCTACATACCTCTCGTGTCTGGTCTACTAATTTTCACCCAATAGACCAAACTATTGTGTCTGGGGACTGGTCAGGAACCGTTAATTTTTGGCAACCGTCATCTGAAAGCAAACAAGAAAGTATCTCCTACAATAGGCCAATTCTAAAAGTTAAATTTAACCCAAGTGGGAGTTTACTTGCGATTGGAACTACTTCAGGATACGGCAAAAACCAGTTGACTCCAACGACTCGACTGGTAGACTATCATTTCCAAAAAGAAATATTGTCATTTCACCAGCAAAATGCCCACGATATTGCGATAACACAAGATGGAAAGTATTTCCTAGCTGCTGGAGATCAGGATGGTAGTATTGTCTGGTGGTCTGCAGAAAATTCGATGCCGTTGTTGTCGCAACCACTAGATGGCCAAAGGTTCAATTCACCTGAAGATATAAGCTTATCTTGGGATGTTGATAATCTTTATTCTGTCGTTCAAGTTGGAAGGGACCGAATTTTCTCTAATTCAGTGACATCATCAGTTGTCGATTCAAACTTGAACCTGCAGATTGGAACTGATGGGAAAACATTGCAACTGCTGCCCAACGAAATATTTATAGATCCGTCATCGATTTATTGGTGGAGAGTAAAAAGTGGAAATTTCAATCGTTTTGGCGAATGGTCCCAAGAACAACAATTTCGTGTAAGCTCACCATTGGCTGGCAGAGTAAGAATTTCCCCTAGTAGGCAAGCTGTAGAGTCAGGTGAAGATTTTACCCTAGCTGTATGGATAGAATCGGTGGATGACTTAAATAGTTTTCAATTTGATATTCAATGGACTGAACCAGATGCGATACATTTCATTACCACAACACGATTCAACGAAGTTTTTCCAAAAGATGCTGTAATAATTGATACTAAGCGTTTTCAGTTGCAACAAGATAATGAACCTTTAAGAGATGAGCCATTTTTTCAAATAGACCGCCAGAAAGGCGTTTACAAAAACATTGTTGCTATCAAAGATAGTAAATATGCTGCAAAAACTACTGGCCGCCTGATTCAGATTTTATGTCGCGCTAAGAAGAAAGGAACTTACCAATTTTCGATTGAGAAATTTTCATTTTTAACCCAATCATTGAATGAAATTGCGGTGGAGATTAACCCTGCAGAGGTAATAGTAGGTGAAGGGTTTCAAACTTGGGATGTAAATTTAGACAATATTGTGGACATATTCGACTTGAGTATCGTAGCCCTTTACTATGGAAAGAAAGTTCCCTGGGACTATAATCCTGATGTTAATCGGGACAGTGAAGTCGATTTGTTTGATTTGGTGTTGATTTCGAGTCACTTCGGACAGTCTTACCAGAGCACGAATTTCTGGGCTGAATCATTTGCACCGTCCCAGCTAGACTTGTCGACAACACTAGAAAATAACTATCCTAATCCATTTAGCATAGAGACTTGGATACCTTTTCAATTAGCTAATCCTGCTAATGTTCATATCCAAGTCTATTCTTCAACTGGCCAATTAGTTCGTAACTTGAGTTTAGGGCAAATGTCTTCCGGTCATTATATCGATAAACGTGGGGCTGCGCATTGGGATAGAAGAAATTCGGAGGGAGAATTAGTTCCATCAGGTATCTATTTCTATACACTCACTACTAACGGCTGGCCCACAGAGAAAATATACTCACAAACGAAAAAGATGGTTGTGATTCATTGAGAAGAGTAACCTGCTCACAATTAACCGTACATTACATCTTTTCTTTCCTTACAATTCTACTATTTTTCACTCTGCCCGTTTTTTCTGGTTACAATTATCAATGGCGAAATTTCACTCGATTCAAGGACCAGCTAGCTAGCAATGAAATTCGAAAAATCATAACTGGCCCAACGAATCAAGTCTGGGTGGGTACAGATCGAGGGTTACTTCGATTTGATGGTTTTTGGCATAATATCGTTCTAACTAATCCGAAAACAACAGAACGTCTTTCTAATGTGTCCATACAAGATTTATCATTTTCTAGTAATGGAGATTTAATGATTGCGACCAACTCTGGTTTGCTTGTTGGGAGATGGGAAAGTGATGTTTCAGAAATATTTTGGCACACCTTGTATGACCAAGAAATTGGAATTCAATCTAATTACATCTCATCGGTTCTAGAGCGAAACAATGGTGAAATTTGGGTTGGGACTTCTGCCGGTGTGAGTTGGAAAAAACCAGAAGACATCAACTGGCACCATGCAAGGACTGAACAAATAACTGGTATATACGAGGATTTTTCAGGCCAAATTTGGCTAGTACATCAACCATCTGATCCAATTATCGAAAACCAAGTTCTTCTAACATTAGTCAGTGAAAGTAATGAAAATTGGAAGATGTTTAGTAATCAAAACGGGTTACCTCGAGGTGGTGTTCAATCTCTTACTGGCGAACCAGGTAGGCTGTGGATAGGTACAAAAAAAGGACTTTTTGTCTACGAAAATCAGACATGGAAAAAAACCTTCAATTGGCCAGAAGTCGTAGAGGCTAACATCCAAGCCTTACATCTGGACCAAAGGAAAAATCTATGGATTGGTACCGATCAGGGGATTCTCTTGGTAAATGTTAATGCTGGGAGTCAATCTTCACTTGAGCTTTTAGATAAATCCAGTGGTCTAACTAGTAACAATATTACAGCTCTGAGTGAGGCATCTTCTGGCGAAATCTGGGTTGGGACTCGTGATAACGGAATTAGCTTTTCGGATTTGTCTTGGCAAACTTTTCAAGTTCCACAACAAGTGAACAATCGAGTAACATGCTTTACCAAGGATTCAGGGAATAGTATCTGGGTAGGGACTGATAGTGGAATTGGTCGAATCTTTAGTCGAAACTCAAACAGTCGACTATCTCGAATGACAAACATCCCTATTCCAATTTCAAATAACTTTTCTGTGCGGTCTTTAGCTTATACGAAAGATGGAACAATATGGGCTGGGACAGAAGCTGGCATATTATTTTTTGATGGTCGAAAATGGCAGAAATTACCCTTGCCTAACGGAACCGGAAACACACAAGCTCTGATCGTTGACAATGATAGCCGGATTTGGGCTTCGACCGCTTTGCTGTTGCCCAACGACGCAAACGGATTTTTACCTACCTTAATCAGAATAGAACTAGAAGGAGAAAAGCCAGAGGTAGTCACATTAAGACCAGTACAGAATCAGATTCGAAGAGCGGTCAAAATCCTATCAATTGATTATAGAGGTTACGCTTGGCTTGCAACTGCAGGCAATCAACAATTACCGAGTGATCTGTGGATTTATAAACCGAATGAATTACCTAGGAACCAAATGGTCGAAATCTCTCAGCAGCGGTTCGGGCAAATACAAACTATTCTAGAAATGGATGGCAGTATGTGGGTCGGTACCAACCAAGGCATCTATGTTTTATCCTTGAGTAGTGCACCGAGATTAGCCAAACACTATACCACTAATGACGGTTTAATTGATAACAATGTGCAGATCCTATTCAAGGATACCGGTGGCCAAGTTTGGGTCGGTACGTCAGATGGAGTTAGTATTCTTAAAGAGGGTGAAGTGGTAAAGCAGCTGACGGCTTCGGATGGTTTGAGTAGTGGTAACGTATTTGCAATTACAGAGACTGATAGTGGTGAAATTCTCTTTGGAACCGAAGAAGGTCTCAGCTCCCTTAAACAAGAACAAACACCTCCAGTTACTCGAATACTAGAAGGTCCAACTGACTATTCTATTGTTGGCGAGACTACCGTAACTTTCAAGTTTATAGGCGGAGACGCAAGTAGTCAGAATTTTCGGTATCAGTACAAAATTGACCAGAACGCTTTTCGTTTAACAGGTGATTCAGGGCAAGAAAATCGAGTTGTGTTGTCTGGTTTAACTCAAGGTCTTCATCAATTCATTGTTCAATCGATTGATCAAGAGAATAATGTTGATAATGTTGGTTCATCCGCCAATTTTACAGTCGATTCACTGCCTCCAATTGCCAAAATCTTTCTATTACCTAACCAGGAAACAATGGTAAGTGGTCTATTTGAAATCCAAGGTATAGCTAATGACAATAGCGACTTTCTAGAGTATACCATGCAAATTTTTTCTCAATCAGGTGCAAGAAAGATCATCCATCGATCAGTTGAACCAGTAGAAAGTTCAACTCTATTTTCATGGCAAACAAGAGATTTTTCAGATGGTCCGTATACGATACAACTGAATGTTACAGATATGGTGAATGGACAGTTTGACTTACAACACCACAGTCAAGCTCAAACAGATGTTGTAGTTGATAACACCGTGCCTATTGTATCCCTTGAATTACCACTTGTAAAAGAACAAGCTAGTGGAAGGCTAAATATCCGATATTTTATTCAAGAATTAAATCCTGCAAGTGTAAGGCTTGGTTACCAAAGACATACATCAAAAGAGTGGATTTGGTCTGAGTGGGCAAGCAACTTGAAAGCTTCAGGTTTCAATGATTTATACAATTATTTTTGGGAAACTGAAGGTGTAGATGGATTAATAGACATACAAATTCAGGTAAGAGATAAAGCTGGTAACATCGGTCAATCCGATATGGTCGCTTTACAACTAAACAATAAAACGGCTGGGCCTCAAGTGCAATTGGAGCCAATTAAGAAAATTGTATCAGGATTAGTCAGCGTGCATGCAAGTATCAGGGTTGGAGCAGCTCCTGAATCAGAAATCCAATCTTCTTGGCTTCGACTGAAACAGACCGATCAATCAAATTGGCAAACACTTTGGTTTAGTTTGGGTGAAATTAATCAAAAAAAAATTGCGACTTGGGATACTGCTACACTCACTGATGGAACCTACAATATAGAGCTAATTGTTACTGACAACCATCGATATCAAACGATTCGCCAGCAAACCATTACTGTTGACAACCAACCCCCCCTAATCGAACTGCAAAAGCCCTCAAACTTGCAAGTGGTTAGCCAACGAAATAACCAAATCATAGGTAGTGTGAAAGATACAAACCTTGAGAAATATACTTTATCATATCGTCTAAATCAACCTAAGTTGGGTTGGGAAGATTTCTGGACAAGTTCACTGGAAGTGGTAAACCAAAATACTTTGGCTCAGTGGAATGCCACGAACCTAGTGGGTGGACTGTACCAGTTACGACTTGAAGCCAATGACTTTGCCGGTTTGTCATCTCAAATAGTAGTAGATGTAATAATTGATAGTACAGAAGTCATCGCGCAAATGACCTCACCTGAAACCAACCAAATGGTTAATGAGACCATCGAAATCATTGGTACAGCCAGCGATGAAAATCTAAGAGATTTTCAATTGTCATTCAGAGAAGTCAATGGCATAAAGTGGGAATCGATTTTTGTTGAAGAACCAACCATCTCTCGGGTTGATAGTTTGCTAGCCAAGTGGTCAACTCCTATCTCGGAAGGAACCTATCAAATTAGATTAATGGTTACCGATTGGTCCAATAAATCTCAGACTATAACTCGACGAGTTTTTGTCGATAATATACCACCAACAGTTAAAATCTTGAATCCAGACTCAGGGCAAATTATTAGTGATGAAATTCGGATTACTGGAACTGTAGATGATGCCTACCTTTCGAGTTTTCAACTTCGATTCCAATCAAATTTGGCGGTCGAAAATTGGCGCCCTATCCCGGTGGTTAATCCTAGTTTTCCTAGAAAAGCACAGTTGTTAAGTATATGGAAATTGCCTGTTGTTGATGGATCCTACCAAATACAACTATACGCGGAAGACCAAATTGGTCATACTACAACTCAAAACGTTTATGTAACTATCGATAATTTGGCTCCGAAAGTGGAAATTACTTCACCAAATTCCGGGCAGTTTGTATCGGGAAAGATAGCAATTCAGGGAAGAGTAATTGACCAAAATTTGGAAAAATTTGAACTGAAAGTTAAAGCGATTAGTACTCAGTCAACTAGTTCGCTTCGGATTCAAGAAAACAGTCAATCTATAGATATCGGAACATTGGTCGAATGGCAGACACCAGAAGTTGAGTCTGATTTTGAAATTATTCTTGAGGCAGTAGATCAAAGTGGAAATTCATCAATTCATAAGACTCTAGTGAAAGTTGACAATAAAAAGCCTAAAGCTCAAATTTTCACTCCAACTTTCAGGCAACAAATTGGACAAATAGTTAACATTAGAGGATTAGCTTTCGACAAAAACTTTAAACTATACAAAATCGAATATGCAGCTGATGAAAATCAATCAAATGAAGAGCCTAACCCAATTTGGTTCCCCATTTCTAAGCAACCTTTCTCGATTCCTGTTGAGCAAATCGGCTTGCTCAGCGAATGGCGAACACCCACAAATTTGGTAGGGGTGCATACTATCCGTATTCAGGTAGTAGATCATGCGGGACATCAAAGCCAAGATCAAGTAGAAGTTGTCTTTGTTCCCCGACTAGACAGTCAAGAAACAAAAACAATCAACAGCCAAGATCAGAAAGTTCGTATAATTGTTACGCCAAATTCCTTAAAAGCTCCAACTCATATCACTATTAACTCTACATTGTTAGATAACGAATACCTTATTGAACCCAGTAGCTTAAGTTTTCCAGCCCATAAACCAGCCATTTTGTCTTTTCAGCTATCAAAATCTATGAATTCAGGAGTCTTTCATTGGTCAGGAACCTATTGGAAATACATCGGTGGGACGACAGAGCCTTATCAATCTGAAATCAGGATATCAGTCCCAATTCAGAAATTAGGACGTTATAGATTGGCCCCGAGAAAAGTGGTCGAAGGAAGCACGTTAGAACTGCGTGACATTACCTGCCAGCCACGTATATTTTCACCAGACCACCAAAAATCAATGGCAATCTCATTCTTAGTAAGTCAATCAATACCAGTTACAATTTCGATCTACGATACTAGTGAGCGAAGAAAGCGCTTATTAATTGACCGAAACGTTGTGGAAGCCGGTCGAAATACATTTTGGTGGGATGGGCGTGACCAATTTAATGAAAGGTTAGTCAGTGACATCTATCTTGTGGTTTTTCAAGCAGGTAGTTACTTGGAAACTGAGGCTATTGTTATCAAAAATGATTGACCATAAAGAACGGATTTATTCTTCTACTGTCCGAAACCAGATGTCATAAAGAGATCCAAAAATGGTAATAGCAAAAGATACGGCGGTCATCAAACCTGCGAAGTAGACAAGGTATGCAAAAGCGGGACTAATCAAGCGAGTTAACCACCAGCAAGTAATATCTAAAAATATCGATAGGAAAGGTAGAGCTACTCCGAAAGTACGGAAAGGTGAAGAGAAAGTTGTGAAAGCAAAAGTGAAGCTCAGTAAAAAAGCAAAAATCCCCATGCCAAATGCATGATAGTGTGTGAAACGAGCTAATTTACCAATAGACGGACCACTGTCTGGTTCTGCCGACGCAAACACCTGTTCGTAGGTTTCTAAAGGGTAATCAGGCTGGTCGCCATAAGGGTGGCAACTGACACAATAGGCGTCCATCAATGGTTGAACGATTTCAGTATATTCTTCTTCAGTTCGTCCATTAGTAATCCACTGCTCGATCGCAATTTTATCTTCTTCATCCGGTAAATATTGTCTCATACTCCCATTAATCTTTTGTCCTAGAAGGGTTTGGCTCCGGTCCCCATGGTAGGTTACAACAATATCTTGTACTGTCGCTAAACCCGAAGCATCTCCATCGGCGGGCCTAGTATTTAACTGCAAGTTGATTTGGGCAAACAGATAAGCATATCCCATCGACAGCAAAAAAGAACTTATGGCAATTTTGAGTTGTATCGAAAGTTGAGATAAGCGTATTTGCATACAAAGACTGGATGGACAAAGCCAGCTAGGGTAGAAATAAATTGGTCTCGACTTCTTGATCGTATTTGACGTTTTCAACGTCAAATCCGAACAGATTTCTAAAACCGGTTTTATATCGATTGTAATCGGCTAAGTGATGCAGGTTTTCGGTGGTAATTTGCGACCAAACCTGTTTGACTTGGTCAGTGACCTCAATTGAAAGTTCCCTGTCATCTAGTCGAATACGTCTTTGATCATCGAGCTCAGGGCCATGGTCGGAAAAGAGATGTTCTGTAAAAAGGCGAGTGATTTGAGCGATTGGGTTCTCATTGATTCCTTTTGAATCCATGATTTTGTAAAGGATACTAATGTAGAGTGGTATTACTGGAATCGCCGCCGAGGCCTGAGTAATTACAGCTTTATTTACCGATACAAAAGCGTTCCCACCAATTTCCTGACTAAGCTTTTTGTCAATATTATCGACATGTTGTTGTAGATTGTCTTTTGCCCGACCAATAGTCCCACTTGTGTAAATTTGGTGAGTTATTTCTGGACCAATGTAGGAGTATGCCACAACTTGTGCTCCTGGTTTCAAGCAATCATGTTCCAGAAGATAATCGACCCAAAAAGTCAAATCTTCACCACCCATTACTGCGATTGTATCCGAAATTTCTTTTTTTGTGGCTGTTTTAACCGAAATATTGACGACTTCTTCCTTAACGAGATCAATTGTCTTGTCGCTATAGGGCTTTCCTATTGGTTTCAATACTGAACGGTAATCCTCACCTGTCCGAGGATGTATCCGTCTGGGTGAGGCTAAGCTGTAAACTATCAGGTCGACTTGGCCAAGTTCCTTCTTGATAGAATCGATCGTTTCAAATTTGATCTTATCTGAGAATGCATCACCATTAATGCTGAGCGCTTTCACTCCTTGTCTGTCAGCATGTTTATGGAAAGCAAAGGAGTTATAGTAACCCGCGGTACCAGTTTTCTTTCCGACCGGTGGTTTCTCAAAAAACACACCAATTGTGTTTGCTCCGTAGCTTGTTGCCAGCGCAACCCGAGATGCTAGCCCATATCCGGTTGAAGCACCAATGATCAAAGCATTTAGGCCTGTTTGGCGTGAAGGTACGGCTTGGCGAACATAATTTGCCTGTGTTTCTACATTCTTGGCACAACCCACTGGGTGAGCATTGGTACAGATGAAACCACGAATCTTTGGGTGTACTACTTGTTTGGCCATCTGGCTACTCAACTTCAACAATCATCTCAACTTCAACCGCAATACCACCAGGCAACTGTACCATTCCTACGGCCGATCGAGCATGCCTTCCCTTATCACCGAAAATTTCGACAAAAAGGTCTGAAGCCCCATTTACCACTGCTGGCTGGTCTTTAAAGTCAGCTGAAGAGTTAACGAATCCGACTAACTTCACTATTTTCTTAATTCGATCTAAATTACCAAGTGTTGCCTTAAGAGTACTAAGAAGTCCAATACCGACAGCGCGTGCAGCCTGATAACCACCTTCAATATCCATGTCAGTTCCGAGTTGGCCAAGGATTAGTTGACCATTATCTCCAATCGGTCCATGCCCTGAAGTAAAGACTAAATTTCCAGTTTGAACCGTTGTCACATAGTTGGCAACGGGCTTAACTGGCTTCTGTAATTGAATTCCAAGTTCTTCAATTTTCTTGTCTACTAAGCTACTATCAGCATTCATGTCGAACCCCTATCAAATCGAAAATAAACAGCCGAAGTATAGCATGGGCCTACATTCAATTCAACTATTCTTGTATTCGTTTTCTCAGCAGTGGTATAATATGGACCTACGCGAGCTTCAGTAACCTACCGATGAAAGAAAACTATTACTCACTGAATTACGTCTTAGCTATTTGCACGCTCTTAACCATGCTCATTCTGGTGTTGGTTGGGGGTATGGTAACTGGTACGGATGCCGGTATGTCTGTTCCCGATTGGCCTACTACATTCGGAGAAAACATGTTCTTATATCCTATAGATCGGATGGTGAGTGGACTTCTGGTCTCAATACCGAATCATTTAGCTAATGATTTGGATAAGGGGGTTATGACTGAAGCCGTTCAGAACTCAGTTTCTGTTGATGAAAATCACTTGTCTGAAATGGCCAAAATTCGTGTAGTCAAACCGGGTGAAGTCTGGAAAATTACGGATAGCCAAACACACCGGTCTTATACTATTCTTAACCAAGACGGACAGCTGGGGGTTTATGTGCATGGTGTCCTCCTAGAACATTCTCACCGATTGTTGGGTTCATTGGTTGGACTGTTGGCAATTGCTACGTTAGTTTCAGTTTGGTTGTCCAATCAGCAGGGTTTACTGAGATGGTTGTCAGTATTATCGTTAATCACCGTGGTGATACAGGGGATCTTGGGGGGGCTTAGGGTAACTGAAAACAGCATAGCCTTAGCTGTAGTTCATGCTAGTTTCGCACCTGTATCGTTGGCTTTTTTCACCATTTTGACAATGTTAACTTCCCGGAAGAGTTATCAACGACCAAATCAAATGTTGGCACCAGAATCAAATAAAATTAGTCGGCTAAGTATTTTCACCTCCATACTCATATATGTACAACTGGTTTTGGGCGCTGTCGTCCGCCATACTACTCAATACCTAGTGGTACACGTCTTGATTGCTATTTTGGTTGCTATGCATATCGTCCTTCTTGTTCGACGGGTATTTTCTGATTATTCCAGTTTTGCTAATTTTATTAACTTGTCAATGATAATGGGAACGATTATTGTCCTACAAATGACACTCGGTGTTGGATCTTGGTACAGTGAGTTTCAGTTGGGTGAAAGATTATCTATTCCTCTAAGAACAGCAATTACTAGTGGGCATCAATTTTTGGGTGTCTTCCTATTTATGAATTCTCTAATCTTTTCTTTTGAGGTAATTCGTTACACCGCTGCTGGAAAGGTGGACGGTAGTAAACTCAAAATACCCAATTCGGCCCGAGCGCAGTCAACAACCTAAGAAAATTTCGGCGAAAAATGAGATCTGATTCTATTAATGTACCGTCCGTCTCAAATTCAGGCTTATTCAGGTCTTTATTTAACCTGACTAAGCCTAACTTAGTAGCTATGATTCTAGTTACTACAACGGCAGGCTTTTTCCTGTCGCCAATGCCTATGGATTACTGGAGATTAATCCAAACATTAATAGGGACCGCCCTATCAGCTGGAGGAACCTTAGCATTGAACCAGTACATTGAACGCCAGAGTGATGCACTGATGATGCGGACAGCTAAGAGGCCAATCCCCACTGGTTGTGTTTCTCCTAGACAAGCCTTAATTTTTGGCTTAGTAATCTCGACAATCGGTGCAGTCTACCTTTCTGTGGTGATCAATCCACTAACCACGGTGGTTATTATCGCCATCCATTTCAGCTACTTGTTGATTTACACCCCACTCAAACAGAAATCACCGATCAGTACTTTTTTAGGCGCTATACCGGGAGCTTTGCCACCAGTTGCGGGTTGGTGTGCTGCTAGTGGGCGGATTGACTTAGGGGCTGGTGTTCTCTTCGCTATTTTGTTTTGGTGGCAACTACCCCATTCTTTATCCATCGCTTGGCTGTATCGAGATGATTATGCTCAGGCCGGATTTCAGTTATTACCCATTGTTCAGCCCAATGGTAAAAGTACGATTTTCCATATTTGGTTTCAAACCCTAATCCTTCTGTTTGTCGGCTTATTACCAGCCGTCCCAATTGTTCAAATTGCTAGCTATCGTTATTTGTTTGTTGCGACACTCACTGGTTTAGTGTTTCTTGGACTTAGTTTGTCCTTAGCCTGGTCCCCATCCCAACTGGCTGCCAAACGAGTTTTATCAGCTTCACTAGTCTATCTTCCTCTGATTTTGGTTGCAATGATCGCAGATCAAATTTTCTAAGAATAAATTGATTATCCAAAGTAACCGCCCTATTGTAATTACTCTGCTTTCTGTTAGTCTCTTCGCCATTATTTTTCTAGTCTGGCTCATTTACTTCAAAGCAGAAGCAGAAACTGAATTGCCTTTCGTTCAACATTTATCGATAGTCAACGCACTTTTAAATGGTTCAAGTGCGATTTTCATAATCTTAGGTATTCGTTCCATTAAACGAGGACAAAAGAAAAAACACCAAAGGTCTATGCTGATTGCTCTACTTTTATCTTCGCTGTTCTTAATCTCTTATATTATTTATCATCACTTCCACGGAGATACAAAATTTCTGGGCCAAGGTCTGATTCGCCCTGTCTACTTTTTTATCCTGATTACACATATTACCTTGTCTGTCATTGCACTACCAATCGTCTTGATAACCTTTGCTTTCGCTTTCTTGTCCAAATTCGCTTCACATCGCCGAATCGCTCGTTACACTTTCCCAATTTGGTTATATGTTTCCATAACAGGTGTATTAGTCTACTTGATCCTCAACCATTTTCCTGTCTCAGAAGAACTAACGAATCTGACAGAAACTACTACTGAATCCCAATTTAAAAGGAATATAAAGTAATTTAAACATGAAAGACAGAAGAAAGCTCGATGTCCGAGAGATTGGTGCCTCAGTGGAAGGTCAACCGCAAGTCTCTGATAGAAGAATGTTTTTTCAATTGCATGCTTTCACAGATTGTAAGGATCCTGAAGTCCTTCTACCTGCGTTGTCTGGCCTCGACTGTGTATTGTATAAAGATTTGCATCATCCGGATGGAATCGGTATTGTCATCGCAACAGAAAATCCCACCGACATGGTAGGGAAGGTCCGTGAGACTTTCTCCAAAGACTGCTTCCACCGATTGACTCATCGCCCCGAAATGACCATGACCGGTCGAACCTATGCTTCCGGAAGAGAAACAGATTTAGAAGATTGGCTAATAGAGAAACCTCTTCGAAATCTACTCAGCACAGATTACCCTTGGGCGATCTGGTACCCGCTTCGTCGGAAGCCCAACTTCTATTTAATGGAACATCGGCAACGCGGTCCGATCCTCGCAGAACACGGTATGTTAGGTCAGTCATACGCAAGCCAAGGCCTAGCCGCTGATATCCGTTTGGCCTGTTTTGGTTTAGATGCCAATGATAACGAATTTATCATTGGCCTAGTTGGACCGGAATTACACCCACTATCCCGCCTAATTCAGGACATGAGGGGTACACAACAAACAGCCGAATATATTGATTCACTAGGCCCATTTTTTGTTGGACACGTTTTTTGGCGTTCGGGTGAATCATCCAGTTAAATCTACAAATAGTATCGAAAGATGCGATTTCGTAGAAGCACTTAGCGGAGGAGATAAAATCCCGGAAGGTTTTCAGCAAAAAGATAATCATGACCGTCGAACCTTTATGGTCAACTGACATTAAAAGTTTTAACTCGCGCCAACTTGAAACAACCTCTCGCTGACTGTATTGGCTAGCCAGCTAAGGGAATTCAAATCATGCTTTTTTCTATGTTTCTGAGTATTCTTTACATCAAAGTCAATAGTATCTGAACGGCAGTATATACATCTGGATAGCCATGGTAGAAATTACGAAAGATAATGAGCCGATTTACGTACAACTAGGTTCTCACAGTGAACGATTGGCTGCCAAGGATAGTGCACCAGTGGTTTTATCAAGCGGTGTAATCTGTGAGCAACAACAAGCTAATCGGTGTTTTACAGAAATTTCCAAATTATCCTCGGCCAACCGAACCAAGCTAGAACCTTTATTAGTAAAACAATCTGAGGCCATTTTGTTCAGTGGAAAATTGATTAATGCTAGTAGCCCCATAAAAATATGAAACAACGTCGTCATGTAGCAGCCTGCCGTTATATGCTCTCTGAATCAGAAGTCTGGAGCAAAAATTGGCCTTGCACTAATTTCGATGAGAAACAACGTACCAAATATAGTATTCGATGAAAAAAATTCCAGCTATCACAGCCAAAGAGCTCTATACTTACTTCGTATCGCCAGTAGCTTATTTTGTACTAATTATTTTTTCTAGCCTATCCGGATTCTTTTTTTATGCTATTTTGCTACGGGCTGTAGTTCGTCAAGAGCTCAGTACTGCAGTGATGCAAGTTTTATTTCGTAACTACCTCAGTGTAACCTTACTTTTTTTTACGCCGGCTATGACCATGCGACTTTTTTCTGAGGAGAAAAAAACAGGTACTATCGAACTACTGATGACATCACCCATCAGGGATGTTGAAATCGTTTTGGGAAAATACTTAGCAAGCCTAATTCTCTATCTGTTGATGTTATCACTAACTCTCTTTTTCCCATTAATGATCGAGCCTTTTGGCCAACCTGATTATGGACAAATCATAAGTGGCTACCTGGGTATTATATTACTAGGCGCATCCTTTTTATCTTTTGGTTTGATGATATCATCCATGTGCCGAAACCAAATTGTATCAGCCTTAACTAGTTTTGGTGTACTCCTAATACTATGGATTGTCAGCTCCTTTTCGGATCGAACTGATACTACTAGCCGGTTCTTGAAATACATTTCGCCGGTTACTCACCTTGACGACTTTTCTCGTGGCGTCTTGTCTATTAAAGATACCGTATACTACGCGAGTTTCATTACTGTTAGCTTGTTCTGCACAGTCAAATCGGTAGAATCTGCTAAGTGGAGATGATGATGAAACGCCAAATTGGCACTTTGTGTGGTTTTTTCGTTATTAGCCTATTATTCCCATTACTAGCAAGCTTACTACTTCGAAATACTCTTCTTATTTGGATTTTCTTAATCCTAGAGGCAGGCAGCCTATGTGCATTCTGTATCTTACGCTTTCAAGACTTAGTTCTACTACTACAAAGTCGGCAAACACGATATGGTACAAACGTCGCAATTAGCGTGCTCTCTGTCGTAGGTCTTGCGATTTTCACAAACCTGATTGTTTTGAAGCGTTTTGATCACGTTATCGACCTAACAGGTGAGAAATGGTATACCTTATCGACACAAACACAGAAAGTAATAAGACAGCTTAACCAACCAGTTGAGGTGAAGGCTTTTTTCAGCCAGAACCCATCTAGTGAAAGAGAAAAGAGGGATTATGACCGAGCAAAAGAACTGCTGAAGATGTACCAGAGAGCCTCGGACAAAATCAACGTCTCCTTTATTGATACTTTCACTGAAGTACAAACAGTTGAAAAGTATGAAATTCGCAATAATGGAACATTAGTTTTTGAATCCAAGGAAAAACAAAAACGTGAGTTCGTGTCTACAGTTGATGAACAAAAATTTACTAGTGCATTATTGAAAATCACCCGTGATATCGAACAAAAAGTTTACTTTTTAGTTGGGCACGGTGAACGGTCAACCGATGATTTTTCCATTAATGGTTATAATCAAGCGAAAGAAGAATTAGAAAAGCAGAATTATGTTGTCTATGATTTGTCGTTGACAAGCCAAAGAAGGGTTCCCCCAGACTGTTCAGCTTTGATCATCGCTGCCCCTAAGCGTCCATTATCTGAAAACGAACTTGGTTCTATTGAACGCTATATGAACCGAAGCGGAAAAATAATGGTAATGCTTGATCCTACATCATTCGAGCAAAGTGACCAAAGTCAGGGTTTAATTGACTTACTCGCCCGTTGGGGGGTCCAAGTTAGCAATGATTATGTAGTTATATTAGATCGACGTTTTTTCTCTGCTTTCGGTGGTCCCGCCACACCTGTTCTTATGAACTTTGACTTTCACCCTATAACACAACACTTGGTAAGGCCAACAGTCGTATTTCAATTAACTCGGTCAGTCTTCGCTAACACAGAAGGTCTTAAAAAACGAATTTCTGTTCAGCCATTAGCTAAGCTACCTGACTTTGATAGTAGTATTTGTTGGGGGGAAACTGAGCAATCATCTTGGCAAAAAGCCAAATATGATCAAGCACAAGATACGGCAGGCCCAATTTCCATAGCTGTTGCAGTAGAGTCTGAAGCCAACAGTCGTATTGTTGTAGTTGGTGATGCTGACTTTGCTTCCAACCAATTCTTTTCGAGTACAAGTGGCGGAGATTTTTTTTTGGGAAGTACTGGTTGGCTGACTATGGAAGGTGATCTGATTTCGATCCGGCCAATCGACCCTCGGTCTCGTAGCTTGAGAAATATTACTGCCCGAGAGCAAATTATGATCCAGTTGGTCGCGGTCTTCCTAATACCATTTCTCATTTCAATAGTCGGCTTTGCCGTCTGGTGGAAGCGCCGCTAACACGAAAAATCACAAACGATCTTTGGTTTTTGGTTGGAAAACTGACTAACTTCGGTTATAATGGTGGACCATTTTCGAACGCAGGCTGCATGGCCAAAGGATTTTTCTAATGTCTACTCACACTAGTACGTTGATGCCGACGAAAGATTTAGGTCGACAAATGCGGCTTCCTGCTACCCACACGACGAACCGAAATGCTAGCAAACCGCTAGGAAAACGAAATTTGACTCGAGAAGCTAGCGAAATTGGCAAACGGAAAGGGCATAAATTAGCCACAAAGAAAATAGAGGTGGCACGTGTCCAACGTAGTCGTCAACTTCAAAGAACGCAGCAATCTGGGAATGTTGACACATTACGCAGAATCAGCAGAGACGCAAAGGGACAACTTCGCGGTGGTGGTCTACTGATTGATAAAATTGCTTAAAAAAGATTCTAATAGAATGAGACTCGATCACAGGATATTTTTATGCTAAATGAAACGAATATTGAGGTCTTAGAAGAAGAGCAAGAAGAAGACATTATCGAAGAATTGTCGGACCCATTTTATGTCAGCACCAACCTAGACTTTCTCAATGGGGATAATACAAGTCTATATTTGGCTTTCAAAGCTTACCACCAAGACCAAGATTTTGAGGCTGCTGTGTCTTATTTTCAACAGGCTTTAGCTTATTCGGAAGCAAACCAAGAGGACACAAAAACCTCCCAATCGGGATCAATTGACATTTCTGAGCCAGATGACTCACAAGCTAAATCTAAGTATTGGTTAGCTGAATCCTATTTAAAGCTTGAGAAGGAAAATCTTGCAATAAATTTATTTGAAGATTTGATTAGTCATCACAAGCTACACTATCTTTCGTTAGCAGCTGAGCGTCGATTAGCAATTCTTGTTGGTATTCATACTAATAAAGACTAACTAAATTCAAACCACCCTCTATTCTTCTTTTTAAGTAACAGCGATGAAAGTCGTAGATCTTCGGAGCGACACCGTTACAAAGCCCACAAGGGAGATGCGCCAAGCGATGATGGACTCCGTTGTAGGTGATGATTGCCACGGTGAAGATTTCACAGTAAACGAACTACAAGATTTAGCCGCCCAGATGATGGGAAAAGAATCTGCACTATTCGTACCAAGCGGTACAATGAGTAACAACGTGGCTATCATGACGCATGCACGCCATGGTGACACTGCCATTGTTGATGCTGAGTCTCACATTTATTACTACGAGTCGGCCGCAATTTCGGGTTTAGCAGGAGTAATGCCAATTGTAGTCGATCACCCAACAGGTTGTCCTGACCCAGAGCAGATCACGTATTACCTACAGAGGAATAGAAATCGCTTTCCAAAAACTAGCTTACTCTGTCTAGAAACCACACATAATCGCCGTGGTGGCCGACCAATCACGTTAGATCGAATAAAAACAGTTTGTCAATTAGCCCACCAGCACCAAACCTCAGTTCATTTAGATGGTGCGCGGATTTTTAATGCCGCCGAGGCGTTAGGAGTTTCAGTTAAATCAATTACCGAACATGCTGATTCCGTTTCATTCTGCTTGTCCAAAGGTTTATCTGCCCCCGTTGGGTCTATACTAGTAGGATCGAACGATTTTATTCAGCAGGCCATGCAAGTACGCCGACGACTTGGTGGTGGTATGCGTCAATCAGGTGTAATTGCTGCAGCTGGTATCGTTGCTTTAACCAAAATGGTCGAACGATTATCTGAAGACCATGTTCATGCTCAACTGATCGCCAAACATTTAGCAGAAATTGAAGAGCTAGAACTAGAACCGTCTCATTTCCCCACTAACATAGTTGTTTTTAATAGCCACAAAGTTGGAATTGCAGCTCCAGAATTTGTTGAAAAAGCTAGAAAGAAAGGGGTTAAGTTATCCTATTTTGACACGCAGCAGGTTCGAATAGTAACAAACAGTGATGCAGACCAAGAATCGATTATGCATGCAATTGACATTTTAGTCAGACTAATTAACCAGACTAAAAATACATCAAATTAAACGTAGGAGACCGACTTCAAGGTGAGCATAACACAAATGACAAGTACCATAACTGCACTTTCACAAAAAGCCAATAACTTACGAATTCATTCTATTGTTTCGACAAGTGAGTCTGGGTCTGGCCACCCAACAACTTGTATGTCTGCTGCTGATATCGTATCAGTACTATTTTTTCATAGTATGCGATACGATATTCATCATGCTGATCATCCCAACAATGATCGTTTTGTTTTATCTAAGGGACATGCTGCGCCATTGCTTTATGCGGCTTGGGCTGAAGCTGGTATAATTGAAGTTGACGATTTGCTTAATTTGAGAAAGATCGACAGCGATTTAGAAGGACACCCTACACCACGCCTGCCTTGGGTAGATGTGGCCACAGGATCCCTTGGACAAGGGCTAAGTGTTGGCTTGGGTATGGCTATTAACGGTAAGTATTTGGATCAGTTAGACTATCGTGTTTACGTATTAATGGGTGATGGTGAAACGGCTGAAGGTGGTGTATGGGAAGCGGCAGCCTTGGCGGCTCATTATAAACTCGACAACTTGGTTGGTATTGTTGATGTCAATGGAATTGGTCAAAGTCAGCAAACAATGTACGGATTTGACGTTGATTCGTACTGTAGGCGATTTGAATCTTTTGGTTGGAATACTATTAGTATTGACGGCCACGATATTGGACAAATCATATCTGCATTTACCCAAGCCCACAGCATAAAAGAACAACCAACCATGATTGTTGCAAAAACATTCAAAGGGCGAGGTGTCTCTTTTGCCGAAAATGTAGACGGCTGGCATGGTAAAGCGATTCCGGATGAGCAATTAGAACAAGCCTTAAAAGAACTAGGGCCAGTTGTGGATGTACCTGTCCCAATTCAGGCACCAACAGTTAGTAAATTGCAATCTCAATCAGTTAGTAAAATTGAGCCTCCAAAGTACCAGATAGGAAACGAAATTGCTACAAGAAGTGGTTATGGTACAGCGTTAGCTAAATTAGCTGCTGCTAATCCCAATGTGGTAGCGTTGGATGGAGACACTAAAAATTCGACGTACGCCGAGCAAATTCTAGAAGTAGATGAGAATCGATATTTCGAGATGTATATTGCCGAACAGAATTTGGTCGGTGCAGGTATTGGTCTGTCAAAGAGAGGTAAAATACCTTTTGTGTCGACATTTGCAGCGTTTTTCGCACGAGCGTACGACCAAATCCGCATGTCAGCTATTTCCCAAGCTAATATCAAATATGTGGGATCGCATTGTGGTATCTCTATAGGCGAAGATGGCCCCTCACAAATGGGTTTAGAAGATTTAGCCATGTTCCGAGCGATTCCTGATGCAGTTGTTCTTTATCCAAGCGATCCAGTAGCTACCGAACGGCTGGTAGCAGAGTCGGCCCAATACGATGGGATTGTTTTTCTTAGAACTTCTCGGCCAAAGACCTCAGTTATTTACAATAATAAAGAAATGTTTCCAATCGGTGGTAGCAAAATCTTGAAATCCAGTGAAAATGATCAGATAACTGTAGTTGGTGCAGGTGTAACCGTTCACGAAATCCTGAAAGCCTATCAGGAACTCAGAGCGGCTGAATTGCTGATCAGAGTGATCGACCTGTATTCAGTTAAGCCCATAGATGCTCAGACTTTAATCAAGTCAGCTGAAAGTACTGGTAATATAATTATCACCGTCGAGGATCACTATCCAGAAGGTGGGATTGGTGAAGCAGTACAGAGCGCGGTATCAGAAAACGGTATTTGTGTTCATAAATTGGCAATCAATGGTATCCCTAGATCAGGTCAGCCGGATGAACTATTGCGTGCGTTTGGTATAGATGCAAATTCTATTGTAAAAAAAGTAAAGGCTGTTCTTTCTCGTTAAAAATTGGATCATCAAAACAGATTTGGGTTTGGGAAAGAATAAAATCATCTTGACAATCAAAAATAGCAATGGATATAATTCCACCTCGCTATAGGCTGATGTAGCTCAATTGGCAGAGCAGCTGATTTGTAATCAGCAGGTTGGAGGTTCAAGTCCTCTCATCAGCTTGTCCTGTGGGGAGGTAGCGAAGTGGTTAAACGCACCAGACTGTAAATCTGGCACCTCAGGTTTCGGCGGTTCGAATCCGTCCCTCCCCAAATTGTTAATATTACAGTGAGCGAATTGCGGGTGTAGCTTAGTGGTAAAGCCCTGGCCTTCCAAGCCAGTCACGTGAGTTCGATTCTCATCACCCGCTTTTTGGCCTGCTGGTGCTGATGTAGCTCAGTGGTAGAGCACCTCCTTGGTAAGGAGGAGGCCGCGGGTTCAATCCCCGCCATCAGCTTATCAATATCTGAACAAGCAATTTTGTGTAATTGCTTAGCTTGCAGGCTAGTAGCTCAATTGGCAGAGCACCGGTCTCCAAAACCGGGGGTTGAAGGTTCGAGTCCTTTCTGGCCTGTCTTTCTATTGCGCCGTATTTTATTATAAAAACACGGTTTGTGTGGGGCGCGGAAATTTATAATGATCGCAAAAACAAAAAAGTATTTCCAAGATATTCAAAATGAGTGGACTAAGGTATCCAAGCCAGAATGGAAAGAGGTTCGTGGTAATTCTTTTGTTGTTATCACTGCTACTGCTATACTAATCGCTTTTCTTTGGCTAGTGGATGGTGCAGACCAATTACCTCGTTGGACCGGAGACTCAAAAGAGATTACTGATCTAGTGACACCAGGCTTTGCATTGTTGGCTGTTTTACCTTTGGCTATACCCTTTATCTTTAGCCGTCTTATGGACAATTGGAAGTTTTCCATTGTTATAGGTCTAATTCCGGTTACTGTCGCTGTCGTTCTACACCTGACAGCTGGTGGTCCGGTGACTGGTTTTGGTATAGCTTGGCTTCGCAGTTTGTTTTTGTAGTTCGGTCGAGATATCCAATGTCAACTTTTTGGTACATCCTTCATATATACTCTGGGCACGAAAAAAAAGTCAAGTTGAATCTAGAACAACGTGCGATTGCTTTGCAACTTGACAATTTCCTAACACAGGTAGTTATTCCTCTCAAAGAATTCACTGAGATCAAAGATGGAAAGCGAAAAACTGTCGAGCGCCCGTCTTTTCCTGGCTACATTTTGATTGAAACCCAAAAGGAAATTCGGTCAGACTCAGAAGACAAAGATATTAGAAATTGCTGGGCGTTGATTCAAGACACCCCAAGTGTAATGGGTTTCGTTGGTGGAGGTGGTCCGAAGCCTAACACACTTAGCCCTGAAGAGGTTTCGACAATTCTAGATGCACCAGCTGAACAGGAAGAAGATATTGGTGTCATAGACTACATTCCTGGGGATCAGGTTCGCGTAATCGAAGGGCCATTCCGTGGTTTTGTTGCTGAGGTAAATCGTGTCGATATCGACAAGAGGCGTCTGCATTTGAATATTTCTATTTTTGGTCGGGTCACGCCCTTTGATCTAGAGTTTTTTGAAGTCGAGAAACTAGAGTAGAAATAGAATAGGAATTATTAGGATAAGAGGAAACTTAAGAAATGGCAAAAAAGATCGCGGGCGAAGTCAAGTTACAGCTGGTATCCGGTCAGGCGACGCCCCAGCCACCTGTGGGACCGAGTTTGGCTCCTTATGCAATTAATTTGCAAGAGTTCGTAAAGACCTTCAATGCTGAAACCCAGCACCAATCTGGGCTAATTGTTACGACGATCGTTACCTGTTATGCGGATCGATCATACGCTTTTGAAGTTAAATCTCCGCCAACAGCAGTATTGCTAAAACAAGCAGCTAAACTAGCCAAAGGATCCGGAGAACCAAATCGAAACAAGGTCGGAACAGTTACCCAACAAGACTTAGAAGAAATTGCCAAAGTCAAACTCAACGATCTCAACACGACTAGTGTTGAATCAGCAATGCGGATGGTTGCAGGGACTGCCAGGAGCATGGGCTTACTAGTCGAATAAATATTAGGAGAACCAGTATGGGAAAACGTAGCAAAAGGTTTAAGAAGGCTAGCGAGTTGATTAATAGAGATCAGGTTTATGCAATAGATCAGGCTGTTGAAATTTTAAAAAGTAACGCTAGTGCTAAGTTCGACGAAACGGTTGATCTGGCAGCTCACTTAGGTGTAGACGCTAAACAGGCTGATCAGAATCTGCGTGGTACTATTTCTTTACCACATGGAACGGGTAAAAAAGTAAGGGTCGTTGTTTTTGCTGAGGGTGAAAGTGCTCAAGCAGCGCTTGATGCTGGGGCAGACGAAGTGGGAGTAGATGACCTAGTCGATAAGATTGCAGGTGGCTGGATGGAGTTTGATGCCACGGTTTCTACACCAGATTTGATGCGTCGAATTACCCCTAAATTGGGTAGGATTCTAGGGCCTCGTGGATTGATGCCGAATGCTAAGACGGGAACAGTCACCAACGATGTGGCTAGCGTGGTTAACAATATCAAAGCTGGTCAGATTGAATATCGTGTTGAGAGAGAATCCGGTATTGTCCATGTTCCAGTTGGAAAAGCGTCTTTCGGTAAAGAACAGATTGAAGATAATATTCAGGCAGTCATGGGAACATTGATACGAGTTCGTCCGTCAACCTTAAAAGGACGTTACTTGAAAAGCGTTTCAATTTCTTCAACGATGGGTGCTGGTATTCGCGTTGATTTGCAATCATTTGATTAATCTTTGCATTTAGGATTAATATTACAAGTAAAACACATTTTCATTTTTAGTCGCAGACAACCGGTTCGAGAAATCGAATAAAACAGCCGGTCGAGGCTAGTGTCGATCTTAGGTTCTATTCTAAGGTTGGATCCCGCCTCCAGCGATTGGAGGTTTTTTTTTGCTGATAAGTTTAACCCACCCTCAAATATCAGAGGGATCTCTTAAGGGAGATTGGTAAATGCCAAATCAAAAGAATGTTGAGCAGGTAGCTGAGATTACACAGCGACTAGAAGAAGCTGAAGTAGCGGTACTGACCAGTTATGAAGGCTTAACCGTTGCACAAATGGGTGAGTTACGCGATGTGCTACGGGAGGCCAGTGTTCAGTATAAAGTTTACAAAAACCGGCTGATTCAAGTCAGTGCTAACAATTTAGATATTGAAGGCCTTGAGGCATGTCTTCATGGCACAACTGCGGTTGCAACAAGTGATGATCCCGCCAGCCTAACGAAAGCGCTAATTGACTTTAGCGAAAATAATGAAGACCTCAAAATCAAAGGAGGTATTCTCGGTGGGCAAGTCATTGATCAATCAGCGACAGAAAAGTTGGTGGATATGCCATCCAAAGACCAACTTAGAGGACAGGTAGCCGCCTCATTGAATGCTCCAATCAACGCTATTGCTCAAGTTTTGGCAGCACCAATGAGAGATCTCGCAGGTGTGGTCAATTCATTGAATGACCAGCCTCGGAAACTTGCTAGTCTATTGCAAGCTGTCGCAGACCAAAAATCAGGAACTTAGACTATTAACCGTTCGGATGTCAGAAAGAGACACATAAATTCAAACCTAAGGAGAAAAAAAATGGCTGATGTACAAGAATTAGTAGAACAGATAAGTGAAATGACGGTTTTGGAACTATCAGAGCTCGTCAAGGCAATTGAAGACAAATTTGGTGTTAGTGCTGCAGCTCCTGTTATGGCCGCAGGTATGATGCCAATGGGTGCAGCCGCCGGGGCTGACGGAGAAGGGGAAGCTGCCGCCGAGGAACAAACGGAGTTTGATGTAGAGTTGACTGAAATTGGTGACCAAAAAATCAAGGTTATCAAAGAAGTCCGTGCGATAACTGGTTTGGGCTTACGCGAAGCAAAAGAAGCCGTAGAGAGTGCTCCTAACGTTATTAAGGAAGCTGCAAGCAAAGAAGAAGCTGAAGAAATCAAAGAGAAGCTAGAAGCTGTAGGTGCAAGCGCAGCTATCAAATAGTTCTACAAGCTTAACTTTTCGATTATTCGTATTTTCAAAAGGCGTGTCATCCGGATACGCCTTTTTTCTTTTTTGATTGATTTGAATTAAAGAAAATGTAAGAGCTATATTAGTTGTAGACGGTGGAACAAGTCTAATATCTATTGGGGAAATTCACTTAACATGCTTATTCGTCTAAGCATTTTGTAAAAGTTGAAGAACGTCTGCTAAAGAAGGTACGGATATCCACCGGTCTAGTGTTTGTACTAACTCGGACGGTGGTAACATGTCGGGTATTTGTATAACAAACATATCTGCATTGTGTGCAGCTCGAACTCCATTATTGCTATCTTCTAATGCCAAGCAGGACTCCACCGGAACCCTTAGCGACTGTGCGGCTTTTTGGTAGATTTCTGGCTCAGGCTTACTATTTCTCACCTGATCTCCCCCAATCACTTCATCAAAAAAGAATAGCAAATTCGTTGATTCCAGTTTTTTGATTGCATTAGGAAATTTAGTCGAGGTTGCAACAGCTAATGGCAAATTTCGAGACTGTAAGAATCGAAGTAGAGGAAGCACCCCCTCTTTGATAGGGGGTGCTTTTTGATATACTTGTTGGCCATAAATTTCACGCCATCGACTATAGAAATTGTTTGGCAACATCGAGCCAAATCCGTCTTTCAAAATCAGCTGAAGCCTACTACTATTACAGCCAATACACTGTTGGTAGATAGCCTTGGTTTGCTCCGTATTTTCGAAACCGTATTCCAAGCAAGTTTCCATAAAAGAGTCGTAGGAAATACGTTCGGTGTCTAATAATAGACCATCCATATCAAATATAACAGCCTGAAATTCATCTAACTGCCTGTTGTACCAGTTCTTGATTTGATTCATCTTAAATGTCCCAAATAATGTTAGGAGCAGCAAAAACAGGCCCCTCTGTGCAAACCCGTTGATACTCAAATTCTTCACTATCGGTCTCTATCCGAACTTTACAGACACAACCTAGGCAAACACCTAATGCACATCCCATTCGGTTTTCCATTGCTACTTGACAAACTCTATCGAATTTGTGACATATATTAGCTACGGCCTTCAACATGCCATATGGACCACAGGTGAATACGGTTATTTTGTGCTTACTTGTTTTGCTAAGTAATTCCGAGAGTAAATCGGTAACTAAACCTTGATATCCAACACTTCCATCGTCGGTAGCAATTTGTGGAGTTATCCCAAGGTCTTGTATATCCGTTTGACTCAATAATCTTGATTCATTCATTGCTCCAACCAAAACACTCGTTTCAATCTGTCTAGTCTTTAATTCCGTTATTAGTAACATCAATGAGGCTATGCCAGCACCACCGCCTACCACGATTGCTAAATCCAAGTCATCACAAACTGTGAAAGTATTACCTAAAGGGCCCAAAACGTGTATAGCAGTTCCCGGCTTCATCTTGGATAAAATGGATGTTCCTTCACCAATGACTTGATATAGCATCGAGATTTGTTGGCCTTCAATAGTATAGATGGTAAATGGTCTCCGTAATAATAAACCACCACCAGCATTAAACAGGACGTGAATAAATTGCCCAGGTTCAGCAGAATGGGCGATTTCTGGACAGTTACAGTGAAGCATATAGTGGTCTTCAGCCACTTTTTGATTGGATAGAATAGTAGTCTTTAGATCATATTTTTTCTGTTTCATGATTATAACTATAAGTGCTGGATCAACTATTTTTCAATCTAAATAACCTGTTTAGGGCCACGGGAAGAAAGGTGCTGGAACTCGCAAAAAATAGCTAATAGCAGTCCAAACGATGGCCATACTAAATTCACCCAAAACTAATCCCATAAAAAAAGGGCGAAATTGTCGATACTTCTGAATTCCACCGATGCGTAAAACAAATGACTTCAGTAACCATGCGAGCATGATTGGCAACCAAAAAACAATCAGTGTCCATGAAGCAGAGAGGGCGTAGCCCAGAGGTTGGAGTGGCCACCACCAATACAAGTACCGACAAAATACTAAGAGACTAGTAATTACTGATCCAAGGATGAAAAAGATCAGGACAGTCATATTATACTCACTATCAAATCCCTCAATACTTGGTACTGAATCTCGAAAAGCCCAGATTGAGTTACCAGAATAGGCATATGAGTACATATAATTGGCGCCAAACTTATATGGCAGGTAAATTTGAATCATAGCTCCAAAACAAAAGGCGATCAAGACGGTTAAGCCCAGAGCAACTAATAACCAAGACTGTTTAAGCCTTATGTTACGACTAATCTTCAAACCATCTAAAAATCCTGTCAAGACTAATCCTCTAAAATCACGTGCGAAGATAGTATCAAAGAAGCTGAGAACTGTCAGATTTTTGGCACCTAATGAAGATTTTGTTGAAAACAGTTGATAAAAATCAATAGGACGGAAAGAGGTTTCAGTCATCAACATACCTGCTTCAGCTGTACTTCGGGCCATCACAATAGATACTAAACCAACAACTACACCAATTTCTAATATAGCCAATAGGGGGCTCATTCCCGCCCACACCAACCAAATCATGGCTCCCAATAAACTAAATGCTAGACCCCAAACAGCAAGGGTTATTGAGTTATCAGAATTGCGATTTTTTTTAAGTAATTGAGAACCTAAGACTTGTCTCAGATACGGCCAACCAGTATATATATAAGTGATAACTAAAACACAGTATGATCCCATTACTTGATAGCCCATATGTAGATGAGTAGGGTAGAGAGGCATACTACTAACACGTAGTCCAAAAACAGACGCTATAACATCTTGTAATCGAGTGAACAAAAAAAAGAACCAAAGGCTGAATAGAAGTTGGCTTGGTAAAAGATAGAAAAAACCAGTGGCAGCGAAAGATACAAACATCGGAGTATAAGAAATTGCTTGCCATGGTTTTTCTGTAAAGTAAGTATTAAGTGAATATCGAAGAGGAATACTTGGTATTTGTGGAAAGATCTGATTTAAGCCATTGAGACTAAAAACAATTGTTGGTAAAGCAACTCCAATCCAGACGTAGGGTTGAAAAAAAAAACTACTTTTGGTGTCAACGAACTCAACTGGAAGTTGAGTCAAAGGAAAAGTAAGTTTTTCGTTTTCAACCCATTGACGGCGTAAGATGATAGCTAAACACAGATAAGCCCCAAAAATTAGTACAGTCAATCCCCCCCAAACTAGCATTGGCCGTAACCACTTCCTCCAAGCAATCAAACCGGTATCACTAATTTGGTGATAAAAATCAATACTGATAGGTTGAGGCCCCAGAATTTGCGTGTCGAAAGGTACCATCCAAGGACGGATATGGGGGAAAAAAAGTTCAGCCCAATTATTAGTCGGGTTAGCAAAATAATTTACGGATACAAGCGCTGGCAAAAGCTTTTCCATCAGACCTCGTGATGAGATCATAGAAGCAATTACCATCATACAATAGATAAGTATCAATTCTTGTGGGGTAAGTACAAAACGTTTGATGAATACCGGTTGATTTACGAGAACTAAAAAAAAGAACAACCCAATAACAACAGGGGGAAACTGCAAAAAACCGATTTGTATGTCGGCAATCACCAGTTCGGCGTACGAAACGATAGCACAGACCAAAAGGACCATACATAGCCCCAGAACAATGGCCCGAATTGAAACCGACGAATGGGTCTGAGAAGACAATTGATACTAAACCGAATCAGCTAGAGAATGATTTCACTGGCTCTAAATTTATCCAGCGCCTCAAAATTCAGCTCAATACCCAATCCAGGCTTATCCGGTAGTTCTAAAACGCCATTCGTCATGGTTAAACCATCATCTGCGAGTTCAGTTCGCAACGGTGAATCAGTCAAATCCGGTGGTAAATATTCAATGAATGGGCAATGAGGAATAGCAATTGCCAAATGAGCTGATGCAGAAATACCAATACCTGAATTCCAACAATGAGGTACAATCAAACGACCACGATCTTCAGCCAAGTGACAGACCCTCATAGCCTCAGTCAATCCACCAACCCGGCCTACATCAGGTTGTGCCACATCAATCAAACCGTCATCCATCAACTCCAAAAACTCGTATCTAGAGTTGAGCCATTCTCCGGCCGCAATTCGCATTGGGGCTTCTTTAGATAAAATCGCGTATCCTTCAAGATTATCAACTAACAGGGGAGTTTCTAAAAAAAACAGGTCTAAATTTTCCCAATGTCGAATAGTTCGCAAAGCGCTTTTAGCATCTCTCCATAAGTATTGGACGTCAACCATCAGAATAAAATCCTTACCCACCGCTTCTCGGCAGGCAGTGACAATCTCTGTCATTTCTTCGTCTGATCCCTGTAAACCTGTATGTGCATAAGGTCCTCCTAACGTACATTCCAATTTAGCCGCTTGAAAACCATGTGCTTTGGCTCTTTTGAGCCAATCAATCAAGCTATCCCGGTACTGATTGACGTTATCGCCATGCGGTTGAAGACTAGCATAGGGAACAATTTTATCGGTGTAAGCTCCACCCAACAATTTATAAACAGGTTGGCCAAGAGCTTTACCTTTGATATCCCATAAAGCCATATCGATTGCACCGATAGCACACATCCCAGCCCCACGCCGAGTAGACATACAAGTACCAACATACATTTTATGCCAAAGCGCAGAAGTTTCTAGTGGGTCTTCGCCTATTAAGAGGTCTTTAATACCGAGCGCCATAGAATGTGAGCCAGGAGACTCAATGACAGATTTAGCAATCCAAGGGCCAGTATCTGTTTCACCAACACCGAAAATACCTGTGTCAGTATAAACAACAACTACAATATTGTCTTGAGAAGAACTAGTTGCATCTTCCCTTAAGTCAGGAGCAACTACAATGTAAGATTCAATAGCTGTAATTTTCAATTTCAATTTCCCATTTTATTTTCGTAATTTTTTGATCAAATAATGGTCGTCATTGGTGTAGCAACGTACTCAAACAGTAGAGGCTTCAAGTAGTTAAAAGAACTAGAAACTATATTTTGTACAGATTCAAGAGATGGTTGAGGAGATTTGTGTAGTCCAACAATCTCTAGTACCACAGCAGTTATATTAGGCAGTTGTTTAACTTTATTCGTAATGCCTGCTAAATCCAAAACGCCATTGCCCGGTATTTGCGTCTCTACCGGACCAACTTTAGCTTCTTGGCTCAGTTGGTGGTCCCTAATTCTCACATTTAAAACATATGGTTCTAAATAGTTCAATGCCTGAACAGGATCTACTTGTGAGCGATAAAGATGAGTCGGATCAAAATTAATGCCTACCTGTTGATTATTTACTTCTGTCATTAATCGTTGAATCGATGGCACATCATGGATAGATCGACCTACCCTAGGTTTGATTGACAAACGAACTTTAGATTCAGACAATAGAGAACTGACCCGATTAATTTTTTCAACAAACCGTGAGAAACTGTTGTCATTATCAGCTACCCCTCCAGAACTGACCGTTACTACTTGTACGTTCAGTAATCCAGTGGCGATGATCAATCGTTCCAATGATAGTGGATGGTCGAGCTGTCGACCATTGATGGCAATTGACTCGATCCAGAGGCCATTTTGAGCTATCAACTCTTGGATAGATTTGCAGTGATTGTCAAACCCATCATCAAGATTTAGATCTAAATGGGTAAATTGCTTATCAACTGACGGTCTACCACACAATTCAACTGCATATCCCCCAGCTTTTCGAATACCATCAAGCGCTTGAGCTAAACTAAAATGACGATACAATAGTGTACTACAACCAAGTTGTTTCATCTATAGATTTACCTTTTTATTCTAAGCAGTCATTTGCTCGTACAAGTCAGGAGGAGTGCCGAACTGGATTCCCAAGGATTTGGCCTGAATGATGAGCATTTCAATCCAATCACCCTTGATCCGAGAAAAACTGTCCATATCGATAGTGCCATGGTCATGTGAACAAACGTTCCAGACTAATTTTTCATTTGCTACTTTCTCTAACATGGCGAACAGGTAGTCTTTATAGGTATCTCCAAATTGTCGATCGTCGAATCTATCCCAATAAAAATCGTCTTGATACCCTTGCACACCAAGCTCCAAAATGTCCGGAAATCCTTGATCAACATAGAAAAAAGGTTGCTCACTGAAAGGTGTTGGTTGACAATCTCGGTAATCGCGGGCGTTGGTACGGATCCATCGAATCCCATTGTCAAACAAAACTTGTAGAATGTCTGGTCGATCAACTAAACCTCGATAGTACCCCCAAGGCCCAGTTAGTCCTTGACACTCAATCCCTAAAAGCTGCCTAATCAAGTCTTGTGTACTTCCTATTTCTTCCTGAATTTGCTCTAGTGTACCACCTGAATGGAAAAAATTGGGAAATTGCCCATGGATTGGCTTCCCATCATCAGGTTTCATATAAACTGATTTTAGTAGTACATGATTGTAAGTATGTTGACCGACTGACAATAGTGGATCACTTATTACGACTTGGACATCTGCTACACGGGCAGCTAGTGTCTGCCCAGTCAGGTAGATAGTCCATGGAACATCATGTTTTTGATGTAGTTGCTGGGCTCCTTGTAAAAAACCACTGGTGGCTGAGGATGCGCTTTCTATATCATAACCAAATATAATCAAACCATTCTTTTGGGATGTTACTGACATTATAGTTTTCCTATTTTCTGTCTCGTTCCTAAGGCACTATTTATCGAGGCCTTGCACAATTCACTTATCTGCATATAATATCGATTGATACTTTGTGAGGTTAATCCATGTACTATATTGGAATCGAAGAACAAAAAGCCGTTGTGGAAGTATTGAAAAACGGTAGCTTGTGTCGTTATGGACCAGCTAACTCGACAGTAAGCAACTTTGAGCGTGGCATTAGGGAGAAGTTTAACACAAAACATGCATTAGCTACCAATGGTGGTACGGCTTCACTTGTCATTGGTTGTTATGCGGCCGGTATTGGTTTGGGAGATGAGGTGATTGTACCTGCCTATACTTGGGTAGCAACACCGGCTTCAGTTGTAATCGCCAACGCAGTGCCAATCATTGCTGAAATTGACAACTCGCTGACCATAGACCCTAAAGATATTGAGGCCAAAATTACGCCCAGAACCAAAGCAATAATGCCAGTACACATGATTGGAGTTCCATCTAACATGTCGGCAATTCTGGATATTGCTAAAAAATACGATTTGATAATAATCGAAGATGTCGCCCAAGCTATTGGAGCTAGTTATCATGGTAAAAGATTAGGAACACATGGCCATCTTGGCTGCTTTAGCTTGCAACAAAGCAAGATTATCACAACAGGTGAGGGGGGAATTATAATCAGTGATGACCAGCGATTAGCTGATCGTAGTCAAATGATTAGTGATGGAGGCAATCTTTGGGGTGTCTCTGCACATACAGACGCTTTCTTCCCTGGTATGAATTTTCGAATGGATGAAATGAGGGGTGCAGTCGCTGGTGTTCAGTTAGGACGTTTAGATGGATTCATCAACAATATGAGAATTCGAAAGCAGAAATTGCGTCAGGCTATCGATGGGGTAAAAGGAATTGAACTCAGATACTTGCATGATTCGGAAGGAGATGCCGCAACCACTTTGGTCTTTTTTCTACCAACATCTGATTTGGCCAGTCAGTTTGGCGAATCCATGGCTCGTCATGGCGTACCAGCAGGACCAATGTATCGACATGGGAATGGAGATAAACATGTCTATCCCGGATGGGAGTATATCTTAAACAAGAATACTTATCATCCGAACGGACTACCTTATAGCCATCCTACTTATGGAGAAATTGAGTACTCGGACGATATGTGTCCAAATACACTGGATTACCTAGGTCGGGCAATTTGTATTGGTATTCACCCTGAAATGAGCGACGAAAGTATTGAAAAAGTGAGTCAATCCATTAAGTCAGCGTCAGATGAAATTTTTGGCTAACCTATTGTCATATGAAAACAGAAGTCGACCAAAGACTACAAACCTTACCCAACCCAAAAAATAAGGTTATCCCAAACCAACAGCAATTGGCTGAATTGAAAAGAGATTTATCCTTTTGGCCAGCAGGTGAGAATCATCAATTAATTCGTCTCGAAAAAAAACAAGTTGACGACTTCAATCGAAGAGGTTATTTAACTGGTATTAATATCTTTGACCAAGAGGAAATTAACCTATATCGAACTGACTTCGACCGGTTATTATCTTCAGTGATGGATGCTGGCGGCGGTAGCTACTCAATTTTGTCAGCCCATCTCAAATATAAAACAGCTTATGATTTATTAACACATCCTCGTATCGTAGCCTATGTGAAGGATCTTCTGGGAAAAGACGTTGTAGCCTGGGGAGCGCACTATTTTTGCAAAATGCCCCAAGACGGAAAAATAGTAGCATGGCACCAAGATGCATCCTACTGGCCATTGACGCCCAGTAAAACGATCACCGTTTGGTTAGCCATCGATGATACAGATGTGTATAATGGTTGTATGCGCTTTTTGTCGGGGTCGCATTTACACGGACATTTGCCATACCGGATTAGCAACCCAAATGAACACAATATTCTGAACCAAACTGTCGAAAGAGCTGAAGACTACGGGACTTCGGTTAATGTTGAACTGAATGCTGGACAGATTTCGATTCATTCTGATTTACTTTTACATAGTTCTAACTTCAACCGTTCTAATCGTCGCCGTTGTGGCTTAACCTTACGATATTGTACACCGGATGTACGCGGCCATTTTGAATGGAATCAAGAAGGGGTAATAGTTAGTGGAAGCGACCTAAGCAATCACTGGTCGAATCACGCACGTCCTATGGAATAGTGAAAAGTTAAGCTATTATCACACATCGATATTTTCTATAGTCTCAAATTTAGTGATCATACAGATGATGTTCTTATTCAGTATGGTCAATCTCGTTTTCTGCAGGAAAGAGAAGTGATAAGCTCTGAAACTTTTTCACTTTAATCTAAATTTGCCTGATTTCAATACTAAATTGGTCTCGATCGATCTGAATATCTGACCACACAAAAAACGGAAGGATTACCACTTATTTCATCTGATAATCACTTGGAGTGAAAAATCATTAAAATTAGTTGCCTCCACATTTTTAGTTTTTAGGCTAATTGCGGGCTATTTTTTGAGATGCTCCAACCAAGACGTAGAGGTTTGGGACTCTCTTCCCTTTATTGAATACCAACTCGAGATAAAAAAACGTTGCATAAAACTACCCAGATACCACTGTAAGATATAGCGAGTGTTAGTGGTAAGTTAGGTTTTTGAAAAGTCATGCTAATGTTGCGAGTAGCTCTCCAAATAGTCTCCAGCATCAAATATTCAGGAGAATTGAGACCGTTTAGTAATCGGATAGTTGATTCCACTAAAACATTCTCAATCTAAGGAAAATACAACCATTGGACAAATTAACCGAGTTATCAGAAACACATCCAGCGTCGATATTAATTCCACCTAAGTCGTTGACGAGAATACCAAATTTTAAATCATAGCCACTGCGCAAAATAAATATGATTAGGCAATTAAGTATTTGGAACCTCCAGAAATTCCACAGAGCATCGTAATTAGGATTGGTAGACCTACATAAATCACGGCTAACAGCAGGGACAACCTGATCGATGGCTTCTCGGTATGGATGCTAGATTGGCTCCGGGGTTTGGAGAACTGCTCTGTTTCTTGAAAACTATTGGTACGCTGAGTCGTTTTTTGGTATTTCGACCCTGACAAAAAGGGCAGCTTACAGTTTTATCAGATTCGGTGATAGATAATTTTTCTTCAAACATAATTTCACAATCAACACACTCGAAGTCGTACACTGGCATAGAATTT
>JACLAC010011030.1_pt1 | contig 40767 bp, 35 predicted proteins | sample 8027881 | NCBI WGS metagenome assembly JACLAC01 (sample SAMN15725517, study PRJNA655200) | protist metagenome | isolation source: fluorescence activated cell sorting (FACS) single amplified genomes of... | place: Spain: Blaines Bay Microbial Observatory, Mediterranean Sea | collected 2016-01-19 | reverse complement strand
GGAACATGTCCTCGCAACTCAAACTCTTCAGCAGCAGAGGCCAAAGACCATGAAAATTGAAGTGCGGGGTTCTCTTCCAAATAAAGTGGGAGCCAAGGACATTATACTGGCGATTATTGGCAAGATTGGCACTGCCGGAGGAACTGGCTATGTACTAGAGTACTGCGGTGAAGCGATTCGTGCGCTTTCAATGGAAGGCAGAATGACTCTCTGCAATATGAGCATTGAAGCAGGCGCTAGAGCTGGAATGGTTGCTCCTGATGAGAAAACCTTCGAATATTTGGCAAATCGCTCCTACGCCCCTAAAGGTGATGAATTCGAGCAAGCTGTTATTTTTTGGAAAAAGCTGGTTTCAGACGATGGGGCTGCATACGACAAAGTAGTAGTTTTGACAGCTGAAGATATTCTCCCTCAAGTGACATGGGGCACGAATCCTGGCATGGTCACAGACATTCATGGGCAAGTTCCAGATCCTCAGAAGATTGAAGATACCAACGAACGAAGAGCTATAGAACGCGCCCTTTTTTACATGGATCTGAAACCTAACACACCAATTGTTGATATCAATATCGATCGGGTTTTCATTGGTTCATGCACGAATTCTCGAATTGAGGACCTCCGCAATGTTGCAGACTTTGTAAAGGGGCGCAAAGTTAATTCCAAGGTGCACGCGATGATTGTCCCTGGGAGTGGACTGGTGAAGAACCAGGCTGAAGAGGAAGGGCTCCATCACGTTTTTGTCGAAGCAGGCTTTGAATGGAGGGAACCCGGCTGCTCAATGTGTCTCGCAATGAATGACGACATTCTTCAGCCCGGTGAACGATGTGCTTCGACTAGTAATCGAAATTTTGAAGGTAGACAAGGGAAAGGAGGACGTACCCATTTGGTTAGTCCCGTAATGGCAGCGGCTGCCGCAATTATGGGACACTTTACAGATCCACGAACTCTTTAACTGATCCTACTGGAATAAGAATGCAACCTTTTCAAACGCTCACTGCGACAGCAGCTAAGTTGGATCAGGTCAATGTTGATACTGATCAAATCATTCCGAAGCAATTTTTGAAGAAGATTGAACGTACGGGCTTTGGCATTCATCTTTTTCATGACTGGCGTTTCCTTGATGATGCTGGGCAAAAAATAAATCCTGACTTCATCTTAAATCAGTCGCGGTATCAGGGTGCTCAAATCTTAGTTGCAGGAGACAATTTTGGCTGTGGTTCCAGCCGAGAGCATGCGCCTTGGGCTCTTCTCGATTATGGTTTTCGAAGCATTATTGCCCCGAGTTTTGCGGACATCTTCTACAACAACTGTGCTAAAAATGGTATTTTGCTCGTCGCTCTGCCCGAAGCTTCTGTACAGCAGCTTTTCACAGAAATTGAAGAAAATGTTGGCTGTGAACTCAAAGTTGATCTACCCAATCAAAAAGTCCAGAGTCCAAAAGGATTAGAATTTAGTTTCGAAATCGACCCATTCGTCAAACTTCGGTTACTAAATGGACTGGATGACATTGGATGGACTCTACAGTACCAGTCTGAGATTGAGAGTTTTGAGTCAAATTACCAGAAACAAGCTCCTTGGATGTTTGTCCATTAATGACAAGGAAATATGAAAATCAACATCTCCGTTGAGGCAACTCCACAAGAGATACGAGAAGTCTTTGGCCTCCCTGACATTCAAGATGTTCAAGGGCTCTTCCTGAAGCAATTTCAGCAAAACCTGAAAGATGGACAGGTTGACAAAGATGTGGTGAGCGAACTGATGGGGCCAACTCTTCAGTTTAGCAAGAATTTCATGGACTCCCTCATGGAAAATATGGGTTCCATGTTGAACCAGACCAATCAAGCAACTTCAAATCAACAGGAGACCATGAAGGACTCTACTTCCTCAAAATCCAAACAGCAACCGGTGTCTTCCAAGGAATACTGAGCCTTGGGAAATTTCCTGCTTCGGCGACTCCTGCTCTTGATTCCCGTTCTGTGGGGAGTCGCAACCCTTGTCTTTCTACTTCTACATTTCATACCTGGTGATCCTGTCGACTTGATGCTTGGGGACTCTGCCCTAGGAACTGATCGAGAAACCCTTCGAGACCAACTGGGCCTCAACGACCCCCTGATTGTTCAGTACCTGAGATATTTTGGTGATCTCTTACAGGGAGACTGGGGCACTTCTCTTTTCAGCAAGAAGCCAGTATTTGAGGAAATCATGGAGCGCGTCCCAGCAACTATGGAACTGATGTTTGGTGCCATGGTCGTGACCATTCTGGTGGCAATGCCACTTGGACTGATTGCTGCGGTCAATAAAGACACCTGGATCGATCAGGGAGCAATGATCTTTTCCTTGCTAGGTGTCTCGATCCCAAACTTTTGGCTTGGGCCCATGTTGATCCTGCTGTTCTCAATCCATTTTGATCTGTTACCGGTGAATGAAAGAGGTAGTTTAGAACATCTCATTCTGCCAGCATTGACCCTCGGAACCTCATTGGCTTCAATTCTGGCCCGGATCACTCGTTCTTCGGTAGTAGAAACTCTTCAAGCTGAATATATCCGTACCGCTAGATCAAAAGGGATTTCGGAATTACGGATTCTCTTTCGACATGCGCTCCGAAATGCTCTTATTCCAATCGTAACGGTGATTGGCCTACAAGTCGGGGTATTATTGAGTGGGGCGATTATCACCGAAGCCATCTTTGACTGGCCAGGTCTAGGCAACTTGTTGATCTCCGCAATTAACAGTCGAAATTATCCACTAGTTCAGGGATGCGTGCTGTTCATCGCTGGAAGCTACGTCATGGTAAATCTAGTGATTGATTTACTATATGCTTATTTAGATCCTCGTATTCGACTCTCATGAGCCGTCCGCTAGGCCGCATTCGCCTCTATTCGTTCATCCTCCTCAGCTTTTTTGTTATTCCAGCATTGCTGGCTCCTTGGGTTGCCCCGCACGACATTGACCAAATGGATTTGATCCGTCAATTGGAGACACCTTCTTTCGATCACTGGATGGGGCTAGATGAAAACGGCAGTGATATTTTTAGTCGCCTGCTGGCAGGAGCGCGTATATCACTCTATGTTGGTTTTTGGGTCATTGGTATTTCAACTGTGATTGGAGTGAGCCTGGGTTTGCTCTCAGGGTATTTTGGGGGCTGGCTGGATATTGTATTGATGAGAATCGTTGATGTTCTCCTGGCATTTCCAGGATTATTGTTAGCAATTGCCCTTGTGGCGGTCCTTGGGCCTGATATCAACAATGTTATCTTGGCCTTGTCAGCTCTTGGTTGGGTTGCTTACGCCAGGCTTGTTAGAGGACAAGTATTATCGGTGAGGGAAGAGGAGTACGTGTTAGCAGCGAGAACGTCCGGGATGCCAGCGTGGAGAGTGATGTTTATTCATCTGTTGCCAAACATTTTACCGCCAGTGATTGTTCAAACTACTTTTAGCTTAGCTGGAACCATCATCTCTGAGTCAAGCCTCAGCTTCTTAGGCTTGGGGGCACCTCCAGGTACTCCAAGTTGGGGAGCTATGCTCTCTGAGGGTCGCTATGTATTGTGGGAAGCCCCACATGTTTCTGTTTTTCCGGGCCTGGCCATTCTGTTTGTTGTACTTTTCTTTAACCTCCTGGGAGACGCTCTAAGAGATTACTTTGACCCAAAATCCTAGCACTAGGCTGATTCGAGGCCTGAAATACCTTGGTGTATCAATTTTTATCTCTTGATAAGTTTTGATCGACTTGCATATCAGATCAAAATTTTGGTCAGACAATTTAAACTTGTCGAAATTAATTCCAAATTACTGAATCAAAATATTAATTGACCTTTTTCATATGTATTTTCAGCTAAGAGGTTTGACATAATTCATTTTATAACGTTATATTCATCGGCTGGTTAGTCAGGATTCTTTTTCCTGAAAGCCCTGAGGAATCATTTTCTAGCTGTTTGCACCCCGTGATTACAGGATGTAGGGTAACCAGTATGGCAAAAATGGAATGGAAACCACCTTATCTGTGCTAATCCTTAGAAAATAGATTCAAACCCCGTATTCAATTATTAATTGGAGAACCAAAATGAAATTAATGAAATCGTTTGCGACCGCTATAGCTGCGGTAGCGATGCTGGCGGGTACAGTGATCGCTGGAGGCCACTCTGAGCGGTATATTATGGTTACTCACGGCGAAGGGAAAGACCCGTTCTGGCCAGTCGTGCAAAAAGGTGGTGAGGATGCTGCTCAAGCGATAGGTGCTGAGTTCGAATACATCTACAATCCATCCGGAGATATGGCTGACATGGCGAGTTCAATCCAAGCTGCTGCTGCAACTCAGCCAAATGGAATGGTGATCTCTCTACCAGACCCAGATGCTCTCGGACCTGCAATTAAAGCTGCCGTAGCTGCAGGGATCCCAGTTATCACAATGAATTCTGGTCTTGAGTCATCAGCAAGTTTGGGCGCCTTGATGCACGTTGGACAACCAGAGAAACTAGCTGGTCAGAAAGCTGGAATTAGAGCAAAAGTAGAAGGTGCGACAAAAGCACTTTGTATGACCCCAGAGCAATATAATACTGCCTTATCAGATAGATGTGAAGGATACGGTGAAAGTGTAACCATCGTCTCTTCAGTGGATACAACCCATGATGCGGCTACAATAGTCACAAGAGCAACAGCAGCCCTACAAGCAAATCCAGATATTGACGCCATTTTATCTGTCTCACCAAATGTTTGTGCTGGGGTCAATACTGCTCTTTCGGATCTTGGCATGTCAGTACATCTCTCTTGCTTCGACTTAAGCCCAGAGGTAATGGACATGATCAACTCTGGTAAAGTGTCCTTTACTATTGATCAACAGCAGAGACTTCAAGGGTATATGCCTGTAGTAGTTTTACATCTTTACAACACTGGGGCAGGACTCCTACCTGGAGCTAACATTCCTTCTGGCCCTGGATTTGTGGACAAGTCTAATGCTTCTTCTGTTTCAGCCCTGGCCGGTATCGACCGATAAGCTGAAATAAGGAATTTAAAATCAAAAAAGGACTGCAGCAATGTAGTCCTTTTTTTTTATCCGAAGAATACAATGAGTTTTGAGACATCGAATCCAGCAAAAAGAAATGAAGCCGATCGGCACAGGCAAAAGAACTTATTTCAGACCATGCTTGCACGCCCTGAGATAGGCCCCCTTGGGGTAATGCTGCTGCTGTTTGGAATGCTGGGCTATTTCTCGATTCCGGAAGGTCAATTTTCTCTCAATCCTTTCACGGGAGAAGGATTCAACGCTCTTGGAATTCGAAACAACTTTCGAGTAATTGCCCAACTTGGAATTGTTGCATTGGGTGCAGGAATGTTGATCATTTCTGGGGAATTTGACCTATCAATTGGCTCAATGGCCGGTTTTGCTGCTGGATGTATGGCGATGATCCTCAAGTGGGGTTTCGCAGTTGTGATTCCTTATCCATCTTTTGCCGATGGTTTCACAATCGAGGGCTTTCGACTCTTCGAAATCCAAAACGTTTCACCTTTGACGGCAATTTTGATCACCCTATGTTTGACTTTATCCTTCGGATGGTTTCAGGGGTGGTTCATTGTCAAATCAGGGATATCTTCATTTATTGTAACACTGGGTGGCTTGTTCTTTCTGAGGGGATTGACCGAAGTCAGTTACCGAGCATTTAACAAAAGCCCTAATCAATCCGCTGGTTCTACAACAGTTACTGATCTACCCGACATAAAAAATATTATTGATATACCTGGCCACGGGGAAATGGAACGGGAGGCTGCTAAAGCTCTATCCAATGAGCAACTACTAGAAATTCTCAAAACGGCACCAGAAGCCACTGTAGCTAAATTGACCGAACAGCTTAGCTATGCGAATGAAAAAGTAGCTGCCACCAAAACGATTCTACAAGAATCAAAAATGCTTCAGACTCTACAACGATCTTTAGATAATGCTATTAAATCTGGAAATGAAGCGATGCAGAAAATGCTGCAGGCTAGGATAGATGCTGGTGTTGATGTTCCTGAAGTAAAAGCGAAAGCAGTAACAGACTTTGACTTGGCCAAGGCCTACATTGATACTCTTCCAACAGCTAGACCGGTAGCAGAATTCTTTGGCGGAGATATCCTCAAACCGTTGTTCGATTGGCTCTATTACACTGCCAACTGGAACGTCAACAACTTTGGGAATCAGTTTGCTCCGGGCTTGTATGCTTGTGTGATGATTTGGCTAATCATGGCTTTATTCTGCTATATATTACTCAGTAAAACCCAAGCAGGAAACTGGATCTATTCTACCGGCGGCAACCTCAGCGCTGCTCGAGCTAATGGAGTTCCTACGAATCGTGTGAAAATATCGCTATTCGTCTTTACAGCTTTTTGCGCCACGATGTTTGCTGCCTGCCAAGTCTTTGAAGTCAACACCGCAGATGCCGCCAAAGGAAATTTGAAGGAACTGGAAGCCATAGCCGCTGCAGTGATTGGAGGTGTCGTGCTAACCGGTGGTTTTGGAACCATCCTTGGAATTTTGTTGGGTACTGTGATCTTCGGGATTGCGAAGGAAGCTTTTTTCTATATTCCAGGAATAGACGGTTCCTTTTATAGAGTTTTTCTTGGAGCAGTATTAGTCAGTGCTGCACTCACAAATGAAAATATTCGTAAGCGTATCATCGGAAGTGTTTAGCCATGAATGACAAAAAACCATTGATTGAGGTACGAAATCTCGTCAAAAAATTTGGCAGTTTTACAGCTCTTAATGGAATTTCACTGGATGTCTTTCCAGGTGAAGTTCACGCACTCCTTGGAGATAATGGTGCAGGTAAATCTACGCTAATCAAAGCTCTCTCGGGAGTTCATCCACCCACTAGCGGTGAAATCAAGGTTGACGGAGAAATCGTGAATTTCAAGTCTCCAAGAGAAGCTTCTGACGCAGGTATTGGCACCGTCTATCAAGATCTTGCCTTGAATCCTTTAGCATCGGTGACCAGAAATTTCTTTTTGGGCAGGGAAATTAAAAAAGGATTGGGCCCCTTTGGACTTCTACAAATGAAGGAGATGAACGCAATCACGATTGCGGAGATGAAAAAGATAGGAATTCACATCGCAAATCCTGATCAACCTGTCGGGACGATGTCTGGAGGGCAACGACAGACTCTGGCGATCGCAAGGGCAATCTATTTTGGAGCAAAGATCTTAATACTCGATGAGCCCACTTCGGCTCTGGGTCAAAAACAACAGATGGAGGTGCTGAAAACCATTCGGACTGTCCAAAAGCTCGGGAACATTGCGATCATCCTCATTACGCACAATGAAATTCACGCCCAACTGATTGCTGACCGCTTCACATTTCTCAGCCTTGGTGAAGTGATTGGGCAGGGAACAGCGCAAGAACTTGAGGGAGACGAGATCAAGAAATTGATGGCAGGTGGGGCAGAATTGGGAGATTTGAAAGCAGAACTAGCTGCTTAAATCTTAAGTTCATGAATCCCTAGCTGAGCCAATTAAGTTCCCTTCAGCTTCTAAAATTGTTAGAAGTACGTTACGCCAACTTTTGCCAAGCAGACTGCCACTCAGCGTCTCTAATATCCCACTCTTGTTCACCTAGCTGTGGACCAGGAACTTCAAGCAGTAGCCACTCTAGATACTGGGCAACAAGCTCAGATGTTACCAAAGTTCCTGTTGCTTTGTACTGACGGAATTGCTCAACCATCGGAAAGTTTTCTGGTTCAAGGGCCCGAATTTCGGCCTGCATCGGAGTATCTACGATTCCCGGTCGTACACTGCCAAACCAAATGTTTCTTTGTGCCAGTTCATCTTTGAGCAATTTTCCCAGCATAAATAACGCAGCTTTCGAGGTACAATACATTCCCCAGCCAGGTATACCTTGATGAGCAGCCCCACTGGAGATATGAACCACTCGACTATTCTCAACAAGGTTTGGCAACAAGGCTTGAGTCAGAAATAAAGGTCCCTCTACATTTGTTGCCATGTGTGAACGCCAGTCCTCGAGATTCTGGGCTAATATTGGTCCCACAGGACCTAAGACGGCAGCATTATGCACCAACAAATGCAAGGTCCCCTTAGCTTCGACAACTATTTTTTGACGATCTTGAATCTTTCCAACATCAGCCGAAATCGCTTTGATCTCGTCAGGATATTCATTCACCACTTCCTCTAGCAAATCTAAACGACGGCCAACAATCGTCACCTGCCAACCTTTCGCCGCAAATCTCTCCGCAAGTGCTCGTCCAATCCCAGTACCACCCCCGGTAATTAGTATCTGTTTCTTCATATCACCTCAAAAATTACGGTCTATTCAGACGCTTTGTGAACAGTCACAGGAACCAACTTAGAAATTGGGGTAAAGCTTCTGTCAGCAGCGTATTCAACAGCAATTAATTCATTCGTTTCTGGAAAATACGATGCAGCACATCCTTGTGGAATATTATATCGCACAGCATGAAATCCAGAAACTTGTCGTTTTCTACCGTCTTTCATGTGACTTTGGATGACAACTTTTTGGCCGTGCTCAATTCCTAAGGATGCCATGTCTTGCAAATTCATGAGAATGACCCGGCGCGTGCCAAAAATTCCTCGGTAGCGGTCATTCAACCCATATATTGTTGTGTTGTATTGGTCATGTGAACGGATCGTCATCAGTCTTAATTTGCCAGCTGGCACTTCGAGAATTGGTAGCGGTTTAGTGATAAAGCGAGCTTTGCCAGTTTTTGTGTTCCATTTCCTTGCAGCAGCTGGATTATACAGTCGAAATCCGCCAGGTTGCGTTATCTTTTCATTATAATTTTCAAACAATTCAGGCAGCACTGACTCAATCTTTTTTCTGATCAAACTGTAGTCGTCCTGTAGTGCCTGCCAAATGTTCTGATTTTCTGGGAACGCAGCCCTTGCCATTCCAACCACGATAGCCACTTCTGACTTCAAATTTTCAGAGGCAGGCTGATTTCTCCCTCTTGAAGAATGTACAACCCCCATAGAGTCTTCCACTGTCACGGACTGTTCCCCGGAAGCTTGGACATCCAACTCTGAACGCCCTAGACAGGGCAAAATCAGTGCTCTCTTCCCATTAGCAAGATGCGTTTTGTTCAACTTTGTTGTCACCTGCACGGTCAATTCGCACTCCGCCAGCGCCTCCTCGGTTCTAGAGCTGTCAGGAGTCGCCCTAGCGAAATTTCCTCCCATCCCCATAAACACTTTTACAATTTTAGACTCCATGGCTTGAATTGCTCGAACAGTATTGAAGCCTGAATTTCTGGGAGAGGATATCCCAAATTGTGCATCCAAATTTTTCAGGAAGGACTCGTTTGGATGCTCTGTGATGCCCACTGTTCGATCACCCTGAACATTACTGTGACCTCTAACAGGGCAAACCCCAGCACCTGGCCTCCCAATATTTCCTCGAAGAAGTAATAGATTTACAATATGCTGAATCGTAGAAACAGCATGCTTCTGCTGTGTAAGCCCCATTGCCCAGCATGCGATCACTTTTTTGGATTCACAGTATAGTGACGCCACTTCTTCGATCTTTGTTCTGGAAAGGCCTGATTCAGATTCAATAACTGACCAATCCGTTTTTCCGATTTCCTCTCTCAGTTCCAACAAACCAGACGTGTGATTTTCAATAAATTCTTTGTCCAGAATGTTTTTCTGTGTCTCTTCTGCAGCCAGGACAGCCTTGATCAATCCCTGAAGCAAAGCCAAATCACCGCCAATCATTGGTTGGAAGTAGTGAGTAGAGATAGATGACGATGCCCCTGTCAGCATTTGCAGGGCTTCCTGAGGATGAATAAACTTTTCAAGCCCACGTTCGAGGATTGGATTGAATGTTACGATCTGGCATCTCCTGCGAGCAGCTTGCTGAAGCACCGAAAGCATCCTTGGGTGGTTCGTACCTGGATTCTGGCCGATCACAAAAATCAAGTCTGCTTCCTCAAAGTCCTCCAGTTGAACGGTACCCTTACCAATGCCTATCGACTCGGTTAGGGCCACTCCACTGGACTCATGGCACATATTTGAACAATCAGGAAAGTTGTTTGTGCCGAGCGTTCTACCCAGAAGTTGCCATAGAAAGGCAGCCTCGTTGCTAGTTCGACCAGATGTGTAGAGGACTGCCTGATCTGGGTCCTCCAATACTCGTAGTTGTTCTCCTATCAATTGGAACGCGTCATCCCAACTGATGGGAGTGTAATGATCAGTTGATTCATCATAAGCCATTGGTTCAGTCAATCGGCCTTGCTGTTCAAGATCATAGTCAGACCAAGATTTCAATGATTCTACGGTGTGGCTTTCAAAAAAACCTCTGCTGACACGTTTGCTTGTAGACTCTGCAGCTATCGCTTTAACCCCATTCTCACAAAACTCTGCAATAGATGTCTTTCCAGGCTCTGGCCAGGCACATCCTGGGCAATCAAAGCCTTTCGACTGATTCATCTTCATCAAGGCTGGGATTGCGTTGATTGCCTTCTCTTTGCTCAATGTTTGGAAACTCGCTGACAGAGCTCCCCAACCGCCAGCTGGGCCGTCATAGATCTTTACGTTCTTGCCAGGAACAAAGTCATCAGACATCTATTTTCTCTGGGATATTAGATTTATGTATTGATCAATTTCTAAAATAATCATGGTCTCATCACTAGATTTTTGAATCTTAGAGTTATTGATTTTACAGAACAAATAAGTTTTTAAAACAAATCCTTTGTAAGTAATTGGTAATCATAAAATACCAATAAAGCCAAAATTCTTGCTTGTAGTCACTCAGACCCCTATCATCAGGCGCAGTTTAAAAACAAAAATAAAGAATTTTTTGAAATCAGTTCATGTCGCATCTAAATGTAAAAAACTCATCATGCTCCGATTGAAATGTATCTCTAACCTACCAACATGAGAGGGTTCAAATGAAAACTAGAGCCGCAGTAGCTTGGGAAGCAGGCAAACCTTTAGAAGTCACAGAAGTGGATTTGGAGGGCCCAAAGGAAGGTGAAATTCTAATTCGTAACGTCGCCACAGGAGTTTGCCATACCGATGCTTTCACTCTTTCAGGTGAAGATCCAGAAGGACTATTTCCATCAATTCTTGGCCATGAGGGAGGTGCAATTGTTGAGGAACTTGGCAAAGGTGTAAAGAGTGTAAGCGTTGGGGATCATGTAATACCTTTGTATACCCCAGAGTGCGGAGCCTGTAAATTCTGCGTGTCTGGTAAAACCAATCTTTGTGGAGCAATCAGAGCCACACAAGGCCAAGGCCTAATGCCTGATAAAACTTCTAGATTTTCAAGTAAAGGTAAGCTCATTTGTCATTTCATGGGGACATCGACTTTCTCCGAGTATACAGTCTTGCCGGAAATCTCAGTTGCCAAAATCACTAAGACTGCTCCTTTGGAAAAAGTATGTTTACTGGGATGTGGAATTACAACCGGACTTGGAGCAGTTTGGAATACGGCGAAAGTAGAAGCAGGATCGACAGTAGCAGTTTTTGGCATGGGTGGAGTAGGGTTAAGTGTTATCCAAGGGGCCGCGCATGCCAAAGCAGAAAGAATTATTGCAGTCGACATCAATCCTGATCGAGAGACTTTTGCAAGACAGATGGGAGCTACTGATTTTGTGAACCCAGAAGATTACGATCTGCCAATCCATCAGTTTATTGTGGACCTTACTGATGGGGGTGTGGATTATTCATTCGAGTGTGTGGGCAACGTAGAATTGATGAGATCTGCTTTAGAGTGTTGTCACAAAGGTTGGGGTCAATCGATTATCATTGGGGTAGCCGGAGCAGGACAAGAAATAAGTACACGTCCTTTCCAGTTAGTGACAGGTCGCATTTGGCGTGGGTCCGCATTCGGCGGAGTCAAAGGTCGTTCTCAATTACCTAGTTATGTGGATTTATATCTTCAAGGCGATATCAAGGTCGACGAATTCGTAACACACACAATGCCTTTAGATGATATCAATAAAGCGTTTGACCTCATGCATGAGGGAAAAAGCATTAGATCTGTTATTAAATTTTGATTTTGGATACGAATGGCAAAGCTAAAAAAAATTGGAGAAAGCAAGAGCTTCGGTGGGTGGACAAGAGTGTTCCAGCATGATTCGAAGTCGTGCTCGTGCATCATGAAATTCTCAGTCTTTCTCCCCCCAAAGATTAATAATGGTCCAGTACCAGTGCTGACCTGGTTATCTGGACTAACCTGTACCCATGAAAACTTCATCACCAAGGCTGGAGCTCAAAGGTTTGCTGCAGAACACGGGATCATGCTGGTTGCACCCGACACAAGTCCGAGAGGATTGGGAATTGATGGCGAAGAAGATAGTTATGATCTGGGTACGGGAGCTGGCTTTTACGTAAACGCAACTCAGGAAAAATGGTCCAAGCACTACAAAATGTATGATTACATCGTAGAGGAGCTACCCGCGTTGATTGCTGATCAATTTGATGTAATCCAAGATAGGCAAGGAATTTTTGGGCACAGCATGGGAGGGCATGGTGCTTTGATGATTGCTTTTAGAGATCCCAATCGTTTTAAATCAGTTTCGGCATTTGCTCCTATTTACGCGCCTTCGCAATGTGATTGGGGTCGTAAAGCCTTCAATAATTATTTGGGTGAAAACCGCGAAGACTGGAAAAGTTATGATAGCCATGAGTTGTTCAGCCAAGCATCTACGCAAATTCCGATGTTAGTTGATCAAGGAGATGCTGATCAATTTTTGGAGAAAGAGCTTAGTTTTGATCTCTTTTGTCAAACAGCATCAGAAAAGGGCCTCCGTGAAAATTTAAGGCTGCAGAAAGGATATGATCACAGCTACTACTTTATTGCCAGCTTCATGGAAGACCATATTCGACATCACGCCCAAGCTCTCTATGCATAATTCTGCGTAATCTAAAAGCTTCAGACAAACACCCTACTAAGAATTTGACTGGATTCAATTTTGAAGCAACCAAACCTTGGGCAAAAACAGAGAAAGTAAATGCTCCAGAGAAACTACCACACCCATACTTATCGATGTCAGCACGCTACTGGTGATGTAATTGACTACGCTAAAGAAGCAATTGATGCCGGTCTGACAACATTGGGAATGTCTGACCATGCCGCACTGCCCGATAACCGCTGGAACAACGTAAGAATGTCGATGCCTGAATTAGATGACTATGAAGAAGCCATTGAACTTGCTCGAGAGGAGTGTCCCGATTTGACAATTTTAAAAGGAATGGAGTGCGAGTATGTTCAGGATTTTCATAGCTACTTAGAAGATGAACTCTTAGGTAAACGCGGGTTTGATTATCTGATTGGGGCAGGGCATTACACCCCATTCGAAGGTGGCTGGCTCAATTCATTTGAAGAATTGAACAAGGCAGCACATTTGAGAGCCTATGCATCCTTTCTAGGAAGAATAATGTCCACGGGGCTCTTCGCATTCATCGCTCACCCAGATATCTTTGGCTGCAGTAATGATAAATGGAATGATGACCTTACAAAATGTTCACATGATATTCTCCAGGCTGCTGTGGACACAGGGGTCCCCCTCGAGATCAATGGCCTGGGTCTAAGAAAAATACCTAAGCAGACGTCTGAAGGCCCTAGACCCCAATACCCTTGGATCCCTTTTTGGGAGATAGCCCAAGAGTATCCAATCAAGGTCATTTGTAATTCAGATGCTCATCATCCAAAAGATGTAGCAGGAAAATTAGGTGAGACAGAACAATTGGCTAGAAGATTTAATCTAAATTTAATAGAGGAACTGCCTATTTAAGCTTCAAAAGCCTTGATCTTGAGGAGGGTTTTTTCAATTACTTCTGAATGTGTAACTCACGGAGATCAAGAAATTTGAGTGACCAATCGTGTATCTGCTTACAAATATTTAGTCTGTTTGAACGGACTAAGAGATCCCCATCCATCACCATGACCTTTTCAAAAAATCTTTCAATCTTTGCCTCTAAAGATATCACCAGATTGACAAAGTTTGAACCTCCCTGATCGTTATTTCTCAATTGCTGGACAGCATCCCAAAGTTCTTTTTCAGCATCATCTCTGAAATTTTCTGAATTTACTTCATTCAAATCAACATCTAAATTCTTTGCCCAAATATTGAGAGGTCTTTGGAGTGCTTCGAGCGCTCCTTTGAATGCTTCATTTTTTAATTCTTTCATCAAATGCTCGCCCAAATCCAATTGTGAAGCTGGAGCTAAAGGGCCCTTCTCTAAAGCTAGAATCAGATCTGTAGGAAGCCCATATTGATCTTGAAGCAAATACCTTTGTCTTTGTTGAAAAAATTTTAGCAATTGTTGTTGAGGGATTGACCAGTCCAGTTCGAGAGGCTGTTGATCTTTCAATACTTTTAATGATTGATCGATCAAGTAATTCAGACTGAACGGCAGATTAAGTCCCAATATCAGTTGAAGAATTCCTAGTGCGGCTCTACGCAATGCAAAGGGATCAGCCGCACCTTTGGGAATTTTTCCTAGTGAAAAAGCAACTGATAACGAATCAATTCGATCAGCTAGTGCAACTGGCCAGGTAATGGGGTCTTGAGGAAGTTGATCCTCTGCATTTCCGGGCAAGTAATGTTCTCTTATCCCTCTACAAACCTTTTCAGGCTCTCCCCAAATTGATGCGTACCTCTCTCCCATGATGCCCTGCAATTCAGGGAATTCATAAACCAGTTGCGTTTGCAAATCGAACTTACAGAGTTTTGCAACTCTTTTTGCCTCTTCCTGATCTTTTTGATCTGGCAAAAGATCTTTAGAGAATTTTTCAGTCAACAACTGAATTCTCTCTGTACGATCTTGTTGACTGCCTCTTTCAGGGAAGAAGATCGCATTAGCTGCTTTTTTTTCAAAATCAACCAAAGCTACTTTTTGGTCTTCCTGATAGAAGAAGCGGGCATCACTCAGTCTAGCCCTGATTACCCGTTCATTCCCCTGCCGCACAGTTTCCAAACCGTGCACGTTGCCGTTTCTGACGGTAATGAAGTGCGGCAGAAGATTGGTGCCATCTTTTTCATAGACAGGGAAATACCGCTGGTGAACTGCCATCGATGTCACAAGAACCTCGTGGGGCAATTCCAAAAACGCTTTTTCAAAACTTCCAACCAAGGCCGTTGGCCATTCTACTAAATTTGTCACTTCCATCAGCAGTGATGGATCAATTTCTACACGCCATTTGTATTTATTCTCTAGTTCATGGATTTGTTCTTTAATTCTTTCACAACGCTTTGAAGGTGAAGCGATCACCCATTGGTCTCTGAGTTTACTCTCATATTCGTCTGCCTGATCAATGGTAAAAAAGTCTTTGCTCAGAAATCGATGTCCACGGCTTCGATTGCTGCTTATCACCATTTCGAGTTCAACTGGGATAATTTCGCCATTCCATAGGCAAGTTAACCAACGGATTGGGCGGACAAAGCGTTGACGGTAAGATCCCCAACGCATATTTTTTGGGAAACGCAGACCATGAATCCATCCTAAAGTCGATGCTTCTAGGATTTCCTTCGTTGGTCTTCCCTCTAAATGCTTGATAGCATATAGGTATTCCTTGCCTGAAAAATCTCGAACTTCCAGTTTTTCAGGATCAATCCCATTTTTCTTTGCAAAACCAATAGCAGCCTGTTTCCATTGGCCCTTATCATCTTTGGCCATTTCAACGGGTGGTCCCTTGACTTCCTCAATTCGATTAGCTTGTGATGCCGGCAAATTATGGACAAGCAGCCCAAACCGCCTTGGCGTCCCAAAAATCTCAATTTGCCCACTCAAATTTTGTTGTTGGAGGGTTTTTGCAACAAGTTCTCTTAATTGTTCAATTGAGGGTTGGACCATCGAAGCTGGAATTTCCTCGAGCCCAATTTCCAGTAAGAATGAGTTCACACCGCCTCCTTGGGCGCTAGCTGTTCAACCCAAAGCTGAGCCGCAGAGCGATCTTTCATCAAAGGAAAACCAAGTTTTCGTCTTTCCTCTAGAAACAATTTGCAAACCCGTTGTGCCAGGGACCTCACTCGGCCGATATAGCCAGCTCGTGCTGAGACACTAATCGCTCCACCAGCATCTAAAAGATTGAACGTATGTGAACACTTCAAGACATAATCAAAAGCTGGGAACACAAGGTTGCTTTCTAGTGCTCTCCCTGATTCCTGCTCGTACTCATCAAACCAGCGAATCAATTGGTCTGCATCTGCAATTTCGAAAGTATATTTCGAGTGCTCATATTCGGGATGTTTGAAAATCGCTCCGTAGCTTACACCCTCCGTGAACTCAATGTCGAAAACGTCCTCTTTATTTTGAAGATACGTTGCCAAGCGTTCCAAACCGTAAGTTAATTCAGCAGCAACTGGCTGGCACTCAAGTCCACCGACTTGCTGAAAATAGGTAAATTGAGTCACCTCCATCCCATCCAGCCAGACTTCCCATCCCAGTCCCCAAGCGCCCACAGTGGGCGCTTCCCAATTGTCCTCAACGAAACGTATGTCGTGTTCCAGTGGATCAATCCCTAGGCGATACAATGAATCCAAGTACAATTCCTGAACATTTGACGGAGACGGCTTCAGGATGACTTGATATTGATGATGTTGATACAGTCGATTTGGATTCACTCCGTATCTACCATCGGCAGGCCTCCTTGAAGGCTCTACGTAAGCAACATTCCACTCTTCAGGACCAAGGGTACGAAGAGTCGTCATCGGATTCATCGTACCCGCACCTGTTTCGATGTCATATGGGTTCATCAACAAGCAGCCCTGCTCGTTCCAAAATTGGTGCAGAGTCATGATGATGTCCTGTAAAGTGGGAGCTTTTTTCATTCATTTTTAAAAAGTAGTGGTGTAATTCTTCGAGGATCAAACAACATCATCTCCAGCACCTGCCATGATGAGTTTCCCTTCCTCTTCAAGCTTCTTCACGATTTTAATGATTTTCTGCTGAGCAGACTCTACGTCAGAGACCTTGACTGGCCCCATATTTTCAAGGTCATCATTTAACATTTCTGCAGCTCTCGTTGACATAGACTTCATGATCAATTCACGGACAGCATCGCTTGCGGTCTTGAGCGCCATTGCCAAATCAGCTTTATCTACGTCCTTAAGAACTGTCTGCATTTGCTTACTGTCAATCAAGGTCAGATCCTCAAAGGTGAACATCAATTCACGTATTTTTTCAGCAAGATCTGGATTCGATTCTTCGATTGTTGAAAGGATTCTCGTCTCCGAGGCCTTGTCAATAGAATTGAGAATCTCGGCAACAGGTGCCACACCTCCGACTTTGGTCACCATGCTGCCGGCTTGCTTCATTTCATCTGAGAGAACCTCGTTTAGTTCGTTTACTACCCCTGGAGGAATGCTGTCTAAAGAGGCAATTCTGTAGACAATATCAGCCTGCAAGTTTTCTGGCAAGGTTCTGAGCACCCCTGCTGCTTGGTCAATATTTGTTAAATAGGAAATGATAAGAGCAATGGTCTGGGGATGTTCCGTGCGGATGTAATTTGAAATCATTACTGGATCCATATATTGCAAAGCATCCAATCCTACATCTTGATCAGACGCATTCATCGACCCAGTCAATTCCTTGGCTTTTTCTGCTCCCAGAGCAGCATTCAGAGCATTTTTAACGAAGTCTGGTGAAGCCATTAAGTCTCCACCACCTCCGTCTGAAATGGACTGCCTGTAAAATTCTTCTAATACCTGATCCAGTTCCTCCGAAGAAATGTCATTGAATCGAGTCATGTAGTAGCCGACTTGCTGAATTTCGGCTTCTTCCAAATTCTTCATTACTTCTGCTGCTCCCTCCTCACCCAGAGCCAGTAAAAGGATTGCAGCTTTTTTTGGACCTGTGAGCTTACCTACGGCCATTCAACCTCCATGTCTTGGCTTAAAAAATAAAACCACTATCCAAGTGGCATTTTTAAAAATTTTCAAAGATTCTCTGAATAAAGAATCTGCACTCCAAACTCAAAAGTGGGAAGCCAGTCCCCTTTTTATAGGGCCACTAGGGGGCACAACTACTGCATTTTGTGGCCAATTCAATTAAGAATTATTGGTTTCACATGCGATTATTACTACTGATTTTACTTTTTTGCAATCTCTCGAGTAACCTGCTCGCCCAATCCTACGATACCAACTATTCGGAATTGCGCAGACCAGGACAGGCAGTGCGTAATCTTGGCATGGGAAATACTGGTGTAGCCCTCAGTGCTGATGAAAACGCACTCTACTACAATCCAGCTGGTTTGGGGAACGTTGACAGTTTGATGCTGAATCTAAGCTTCTTATTGGAAATACCAGCGATCAGTGAATTGCAAGAAAGCCAAGAAAAACTAAGTGACGGTGCTTCAGTCTCAATCGATTTACTTCACATTAGATCCCTTAATTCTTTCAGCTTTATCATGCCTTTTGGAGATTGGCTAACCATCGGAGCAATCTACTCGTTGGAATTCACTTACGATTTTTCAGTTGCCCTGGATCAGTCTGGGTCAAACCCAACAGAAAAGGCTATTAATACTATCAACAACAGCACAATTGGATTTGGTTTGAGAGAAGATGGGATAATTCGCTACGGTTTTGCCTTTGCTCCAGGTGAAGGTCAGTGGGTGTGGGGTCTTCAGCTAAATACAATGACAAGAAGGGAGCAGCCTTTTACATCTGTTTCCCTCAGGTCTATTGCGGGGGGAGACGATAATGTCATATCAGCTGCAGATTTGGCGCGATTAACAGACTTGGAAACACAGGCTAAAACAAGGCTTCTGAATGATAATGAAGTTCAGGAAATAAAGGATATCACTGCGAAAATCCAAAATATTCCAGTAAATGAGATGGCAGACACTTTAGAAAAGAGTTTCACATGCTATCTTACAAAGAAAACATCAAATTCATATTCACTAGGATTTCAAAGAAGGGCTGTATCAGCTTCTTGGCTTCGAATGACTTTCGGTGCTGTAGCGCATAATGTGGGGAATTTAACTTATGGGAGTTCCGACAATTGTCCGCGAGATCAACTGCCCGAGTATGACCTAGGCTTTTCTGCACAACCCAAATTTGGCCCTCTTCGTTTTTTGTTTGCGGCTGATTTTCGCGATTTTACCTACGCAAATACACACGATACTTATTGCTTCGAAAACAAAGGAAGCTCTGGGTGTCAGCAAAAACGAATCAATTGGGGCTGGGAACTTGGTTTTCTACCAATCGATTCTGGGACCAATTTTCTTTCAATTCGCGGTGGAGTGAGTCAAAACCAGCCAACTTTGGGAGCAGAGATTAATCCATTCATTTTCTTCAGGTTTTGGACGATAGAATATGCTCATTATACTGAATCGATGGGCAAAGAAGTTGGTGACGAGCCGAATGCGCGTGATGTAATTCAGCTTCGATTTGCATTCTGAGCAAGCCCCCGAAATTAGTGAGTTGAATACTCCATAGAATGACACCAGTTGCTGCAATACTACCAGCTGCCGGGCAAGGCCGGCGAATGGGTGCTAACCAAAATAAATTATTCCTCACACTAAATGATTCAAGCATACTAGAAGAGACACTCCGAAAGCTGATTAGCCACCCACAGATTTGTCATATTTATTTAGTCTATGCTCAAGAGGATCAAGAATTTTTAAACTCTTTAAGCAAGCTACCTGACCTTACTTTAGTTTTGGGGGGACAGAGACGTCAAGATTCTGTTGCAGCAGCGCTATCGCAAATCCAAACAGATCGACTGGTTGAAAAAGTTATCGTACATGATGCAGCCCGACCACTCTGCTCGACTAATTTGATCAGTAGGGTCATCCGAGCGCTGGAGCATTATCAAGCGGTTATTCCTGTTATTCCACTAAAGGACACAATTCGCCAAATAAATGGGGATCAGGTGAAGTTAATAAATCGACAGAATTATGTCGCTACCCAAACTCCACAAGGATTTCATTTTTCACCTTACTGGCAAGCAACTCTGCAGTCCCAGCGAGAAGACTGGGAAGTTACAGATGACGCCTCTTTACTCGAGAAAACTAAGATACCAGTGCATCTCATCCCTGGAGAGGAAACAAATCTTAAAATCACAACACCTCTGGACTTGGAGTTTGCGAGGTTTCTTTCAAATCATTCCTTAAACAACTAGACCCGCCATATTTCATGAATGTAAACTTGTTACGGATTCACAAGTTCCTCTCAGCATTGATGCTGCTAAGTTTCTGTTCAGCAATTCTACCTTTATTTGCTCAAGAAGACGAAGAAGTTGATAATGCCACCATGGAAATGAGAGCACGATTCGAAGCACTTTCGAGGGATGTCTCGATCAACTTACCTCCCACCCTAATTCTCCAAGAATTTATAAAGATTATCGCTATTGAAACCAACACGGTCTTTCTTTACGAAGAGAAAAACCTTCGTGGTCAGATGTCGATAACCGCTCCTCCAAATCTTAAAGTATCTGCCAAAGACGCGCTGTATTTCTTCGAGAAGATTTTACAGACCCAAGGGCTTGCCTTAGTACCCAGAGCCAATAGTAACGTCGTAGAAATTCTTCCAGCGGCCGAAGCCAGATTTCTCAGACTTAACATCTCACAAGCAGTACCCCTAGATACTGAACAAGAATTTGTGATGCGTCTGATCAGCTTCAAACATGCTGATCTAAAAAGAATTCAAGCGACACTGCAACCGATCTTCTCCAAAGCAGGGGCGATGCTTCTCTATGAACCGTTAGAGATGCTGATTGTCCTAGACAATGCTGCAAATGTGGAACGGATCGAAGAAATCATTGAAATGCTAGATGTTCCAGAGCCAGAGGGGGTTGGACAGGCGGTCACACTTTTCACACCAAAACATAGTGATATCAAAGAATTACATAAAACTGTCACAGACCTATACGCAAATTTGCAACGCAGCGGAAAAGCAATCACATTCAAGTTGGTGATTGAAGAGCGCATGAACGCTCTTTTCATTGTTGCAAATAAGCCCGTCACAGAAGAGTTGGTAAGTTTCCTAGAAAAAATTGATGTGCCTGTTGAAGGCAAGCAAATGACTATTCAGAGACTGCGTTACTTGAAACCGCAGGAAGTGATCGGTTTGCTACAGACTGTTTTCCCGAAAACAGCTTCTGTACAATTGGTTCCCTTTGAACCGATGAATGCTGTGGTGATCTTGGCTAGTGCAATCAGTACAGGTAGGGCGGTCAGCTTGATTGAGCAGTTGGATGTTGAGAGAGAGCGAGGTGTTGAAATAACGATACACCCAGTGAGCTTCGCTGAGGCCGGACCATTGGGACAACTCTTGGCTTCCATTTTCACCGATCAGATTGTTCAGGGGCAGGATAAGGGGGAAACTGCGAAATCAAGTCCCGTTAAAATCATTCCAGAAACAAGACTGAATGCTCTTATCATTCTTGCAGATGGATTCACTACTGACCGGATTATAGAACTTGCCGAGCGCCTTGATATTCCTCAACAGGCAGCAGGAGATGTCGTATACGAATTAGTACCCCTCAAATTCACTCGTGCTGAAACAATGTCAGCCCTGCTGACAAATGTTTTCTCAGAAATAAAAGTTGTTGAAAAAGAAGGTGAAAAAAAGAACCAAGCATCTGATTCATTCAAAATCATTCCAGAACCCAGATTAAACGCCCTCATTGTCATCACTGATCAGAAAAAACTTTCCCAGCTCAAAAGCCTGCTTGGTTTACTTGATGTCTTTCAGGAAGAAGACAGAAATCAAAGTAACTTTCGTTTGTACGCGTTAAAGCACGCTGTAGCAAAGGATATGGCACCATTACTTTTGGAACTGACAGGCAGAATCCGTGAAATTTCTAACCAAGCTGAAGCCAAAAATAGAGAAACCGCTGACGATCAACCAAGTCAATCTGTTGGAGACAGTGGAGAAATATCGATAACCTCAGATGAAGCGACCAACTCACTATTGATTTTTGCTCCACCCGAAACGCTCCCTACACTTGAAGAAATCATTTCAAGATTGGATGTTCCACGCCTGCAGGTATATGTGGAAGCGATGCTAATGGAAATTACTCTGACAAAGAGTCTTGACTTAGGCATAAATTGGCGTGTTGCTGGTGAAGATGATGGTCGAATCAGCACTGGAGGATTCCCAGGGACATCTCCCTTTAACGCAACCACAGCTACAGCAGCTGGTCAAAATGCGGCTTTTGGTATTGTCGGTGGAGAAATCGAATTTGGTGGTCAACAATATTTCAGTTTTGGGGCCTTCATCAGGGCCACTCAACAAGATCAAGATGTTGATATTCTTGCTAATCCTCAGATCATGATGCTTAACAATGTCTCTTCAAGCATTAATGTCACAACGAATACACCTGTGTCCACAAGAACAGTTACGAATAACAATGGGGTTACAACAACCGAAACTGAATTTAAAGACATTGGAATTAAGCTTACCATTAAGCCTCAAATTAGCGGTGAAGATAGTATTCGCCTCGAGATTCAACAAGAATCAAGTAATATAGTTACGAGTGGAGCAACCAGTGCTCAGACAGCGATCACAACATTTAAAAGAGAACTGAGCACTACAGTGGTAACGAGAGATAATGAGATTGTAGTGTTGGGTGGATTAATCAACGAAACTCGACGGAATTCAGCAAATTCGGTCCCGGGATTTCGTGATTTACCTTTAATTGGGGGGCTTTTTGCCAGCAGCAGTGATACGACAGACAAAACAAATCTTCTGCTTTTCATAAGGCCCAAAATTATTCGAACTCAAGATGACCTACGTAAGGTCACGAGAGGCGCTAAATCAAGGTATGAATCTTCAAATGCTGGAAATACAGCCGAGCAACTCATGAAAGAGATGAATCTTGACTGAGCTAGAGGCTATCCCAGCATTGGGAATCTACCCAGATCGAGAGAAACCACTCGAAGTTAAAATTGAAGTATTTGAAGGTCCGCTCGAACTTTTACTCCATCTGATTCGTAAGAAAAAAGTTTCGATTGATGAAGTAAAGCTGGCAGATCTTACTGCAGCCTACCTAAGTTACATTCGGGCTTTACAGGCGGTTGATTTAGACATCGCAGGTGAGTTTCTGGAGATTGCTGCCACGCTAATTCTTATTAAATCTAGAACCCTGCTTCCAAAGCCATTAGTTACGGAGGATAGTGAAGAGGGAGAAGACCCTGAAGAAACTCTTCGACGACGTTTAATGGAGTATCAACGCTTTAAAGATGCAGCTTATGCCATTGGAGCTAGAGATTGGCTAGGTAGAGATGTATTTCCACGTGGGAAGGACAGTCTTGAGGAGTCTGCCGAAAAGGCAGAGGAAATTAGTGAAAATCAAAGTTTAGCAGAGGAGGTTTCTCTGATTGATTTATTGAATTCCTTCAAACTGGTTATACAACGGCGTCCGAGAATACATCACCATCAAGTTGAACCAGAAAGATACCGAATCGAAGATAGAATCATTGATCTGCTAAACATGCTCCACACCAAGGCTAGCCTCTCATATGAAAATCTCTACCCAAGATTTCACAACAGATCGCATCTTATCCTTACTTTCCTTGCAGTTTTGGAAATGATGCAGCACCGCCTGATTCAAGTTGTACAATCAGAAACTTTTGGTCCTATTCACTGTCTTCCCCACCCAGATTTGGAAAAGACTCTGCCAATGTGGCGTCAATCTGAGCACTTGTAGTTATGAAGCAATATTGCAGTGAATATTCACTTAGTTTGAATGAGCCAATGGGGGGAACTGCTGGTCACGCAAAGCACTTCTTCTTCATCACTTGGCCAAAAACGAAGTGGGGACAAAAAGCCTTTCAAGATTCAGATGGAGATTGGACATCTCAATATGCGGATTGGAAAGATAGTCAGGCAAAAAAACATGGTGGAATTCTAACCAGGTTGATTCAGCACCCAAAACAAACAAAATCGGAAGATTTAAAAATATTTGCTTATCCTGAGGGAGTTCTTTACGAAAATATTCCAACCGAAGCGGTGCTTGAAGTATTGGAAAATCACCTCAATGGAAGTTACAAGAACCACTTTCCGAAAGGGCTTTCAAGCAATAGGCAGCTGTTTGTGTGCACCCATGGCAGGCATGATCAATGCTGCGCAAAATTTGGCCAGCAACTATTCGATACCTTAAGAGAATCAATTTCAGATACAGACCCCTCTGTCGAAATTTGGGAATCATCACACCTTGGTGGGCATCGCTTCGCACCAACAGTACTGGACATGCCTAGCGGTAAGATGTACGGCAGAGTAGAAACTAGTTTGATAAATGCATTACTCAGCGAAGAATTACCTATTGAATTTCATCGCGGGAACGTTTTTCACCCAGCTTGGCTACAAGTTGTCAAACTAGAAATCAGAAAATATCTGATAGATCGACAGTTGAATGGTGAAATTCAGATCACCCAAGAATCGTTTCCAACAAATAACTCATTTGAAGCTTACTTCCGTTTAAAAGAAAAACCTGAAGTTAATTGGAAATTGAAACTTCACCAGCAAGAATTTGGTGGCCCAAACTCTTGTAAAGAACTCAGTGCTGATAAGCCTCGCTTGCTTTGGGTTAAAGACAATATTGAGGAAATCAGGATCGACAATTAAGGAGCCCTGAACATGGCAGACATGTCCCAAGATGATTTAGATTCTATTTTTGGGGGAGAGGAAGGTGCTGAGCCGCCTCCTGCAGAAGTAAGTTCTGAAGAAAGTGCTGAGAACCTTTTTGGAGGAGGTGAGGGTGATGGAGAAAATAACACAGTAGCCCCAGAAGGTTCCTCAGTTGAGGACCTTTTTGATGGTCAAGAAGGTGAGAGCCCCAGTGTCGATGTGGGAGCATCGAATCTTGATTCATTAACAGAAACTTCAGAAAACACGGCGACTGTCAGTGGAGTCGATTTAGGCAGCTTCGGCCCCACAGGGGATTCTGCCGATCAAATGGGCGACATGGACAGTGTGCTAAACATGGTCGATGAACAGACGGGCGATGCAGAAGATGATTCACCCCCGCCTAATGTCGATGTAAATTTCCTTATGGAAATGCCTCTGACCGTCACTTTTGAAGTTGGCCGTGCAAAAATGAGCATTAGTGATTTGCTCTCTTTGGGTCAGGGTTCTGTACTAGAATTACACCGTTTAGTGGGCGAAGATCTTGACGTATTTGTCAATGGTAAGCTCGTTGCGCGGGGTGAGGTCGTAGTTTATAAAGAAAAATTTGGTGCTAGAATCACAGAGATTATTTCCCCAACTGACCGAGTCAAACGTATGGCAGGCATGGATCGTTATCGGTAACGATCATAGGCTCTGTGCTGCCTTCGTCTTTGATTCACATAAAGTTCCGCTGTTCCTTTCGAAACAAGTTCATAAAGAATTGCTTCCTTATTAGGGCGGGCACGAAGGATTCGTCCTAATCTCTGAACATGTTCCCTTGTACTACCGCTTCCTGAAACCACGATTGCCACATTGGCTTCTGGGACATCGACACCCTCGTTCAGCACCTTCGAAGTCACCAAGGTCGGATAAACCCCCTCTCTAAATCTTTTGAGCAATTGATCTCTTTCTGTTGACTTGGTATGGTGAGTAAGAACGGGTAGTAGAAATTCACGTCCAATCTTATAGGCCATTTCATTATCTTGAGTGAATAAAATCACTCTGTCATCAATATGCTGTGTCAAGAGTTGCCAGATCTTTTGGAGTTTTGTCCCAGAAGCTTGGCTTAATTTCTTCTGAGCCAAATAAGCCTGAAAAGCCTCTCTTCCATCAATACTCCGACTGCTTTTAAACAAGAAGTTTTGCCAACCATTCGGTTCATCAAACCGAATTCTCTCCCTGCGAATAAAGTTTAGAAATATATTTCTTAATTTTTGGTACTCTTCGAGTTCAGCAGTTGTGAGTTCAATTTCAATGGTTTGAACTCGGTATGGCGCTAGAGTACGACCTTCTAGTTCATCGATATGGACTTGGTAAACCAAGGGTCCACAGATTTCGTAAAGAAGAGTTTCCTTGCCATCTGACCTCTCTGGAGTTGCTGTTAGGCCAAGACGGAATGGGGCTATTGAGGCTAATGCAGCATATTGAAATTGATCCCCTGGAAGGTGATGACATTCATCAAAGATTAAAAGGCCATATTGATTTCCGTAATATTGAACCTGGAGTAGTGCTGAATCATAAGTACTCACGGTGAGATGTTCCCACTCTTTGTAGCCACCACCCACTCGACCGACCCTAGCCCCAAAAAATTGTTCTAATAATCTGTGCCACTGCTGCATCAGATCAATCGTGGGTACGTGTACTAGTGTGGGACGCGACGTTTTAGAAATACACAGCATCGCCAGCATCGTTTTACCAGCTCCAGTGGGCAGTGTAACGACTCCACGCTTTCCTGCCTGAATCCAGAGGTCAAGAGCTTCCTGTTGATAATTCCTTGGAGTTATTTTTTGGGAAAGATGAAACCTAGTAGGCTCAAATTGTTTGGCATTGTCCAGAAATGGGATCCCTTCTTTATGTAGATAAAGAGCAATATCATAATAGTTGTTGGCCGGCGCACGATAAGAAAGGACTCTATCATCCCATTTGAGTTGGGAGAAAGTTTTTCGGAGAGTTGTTGGTAGGTTTTTAAGGAGTAGTGTCCCCCGATCGAAAAAAAGTTCGATCGGGGCCAAAATCAGTTAGGTAGAATTGGTTGCTGAAGATTTTTTTCGAGGATCGCCATACCATTGCTAACATCTAAGGGAATACCATGAGTCACGCATGCAGTTCCGAGGGCATACAATACCCTGAAGAGATTATGTGCTCTACACTGCTCCCCCATCTGCCCTATGCGGACAATGTCTAAGCCAAATGCTCCAGAGATTTCGACATGGAACATGTCCACCATTGATTTTCTAATTTTCGCACTGTCGACACCATCTGGCAGCTTGATAGCAACTACAGAGTTTAATCTGTAACTTTCTGGAATGAATAATTCCAAGCCCATTGCTTCGATACCAGCTTGCAAAGCCTTTGAACTGACAAGATGTCGTTGAAACCGCTCGGGCAGTGTCTCATCACATATCTGCCGAAGAGCCTCGTGCAGTGCTAAAATTCCTGGAACTGGGGCTGTATAGTGATATTGTTGATGTCCCCAGAATTTTTGGGATCGTAGGGCATCAAAACACCAGTGTGGTTGACGAACTGATCTTTTCTCAATAAATTTCCAAGCGTCTTCAGAAAAGGCGATCACTGACACACCCGGTATAGAAGATAGACCTTTTTGCCCCCCCGAGATCGCTGCGTCTAACCCCCACTGATCCATCTCCATGGGCATTGTTGTCAACGTGCAGACTGTGTCTCCTATCACCATTGCCCCATTTTCTTTAGCAATCCTAGCAATTTCAGCAAAATCAACAGTCTTGACTCCACAAGACGTTTCACCCTGAACCATTGTCAAAACATCATATTTCTTTTTCTTGAAGGCTTCTTCGACCATCTCTGCATTGATTGGCCTAGCATCTGATCGTTCAATATAGTCTACCTCGGCCCCAACACCTTCGGCCATTTCTCCCATTCGACCGCTGAATGTACCTACTTTCAAGACGAGTACTCTACGACCCGGCCAAAGGAGGTTTGTAATAGCCATTTCAATGGATGCCGAGGCTGGGCCTGACACTCCCATGATTTTTGTACTCTTCGTTTGGTAAGCGTACGCTGCCATTACTTTCAAATTCTTGATGACTTGGTCCATCGTTTCACCAAGATGATTAATTACTACCCCATTCGCTCTAGAAACCGCATGGGATATCGGAACCGGTCCGGCCCCCATCAGCAGTAAGGGCTCATTTGGTAAAATATTTGATAAAGGTTCGGTAACAGGAGGCTTGATTATACTGTCCTGATTAAATCCATAGTTCATTTCACACCTTGTTCACAAAACGATTCAAGCATCCATTTTCTCAGTGACTAAATCTAATTGGAGCGAGGAGTAAGGAATCTCCCACGGGAAAGATAAAATTGGTTGATCGGTGTTTTGTCTAAAGAATAACAGGTGAATTCCAAGAAACTGTTCATGCATCGTAAGAGAAACATCGCATCCCATATTCTCGACATTTAGTCTAGCTTCGACAAGTGTACCACTACAGAGATCCATTTCAATTACTGCCGGAATTATGCCGACCAAGAAAGCTCTGCTTTTCTGGTCCATGATACAAATTTGCTGATGGGCATGGCTTCTTAAAAATTCTGTAAGTAAGGCACAATTCCACCTAATCTCTTTCATACACGAGAGCGCATAGCTATTTGCACGGCAAGATAGCCAGCGAGAAGGCCATCTTCATAGTTAAAAAAAGGATCTTGTCTCAGTTCAGGAAAATCTTGAGGATTCCGGAGATCTTCTGGGGTTAGATCAGGAAGAATTTCTCTGGCAAGCTTTAGCAGCTTCTCTCGCTGAAACTTAATCATTTCCTGGAGCCTTGTCTCAGCGAATGCTTCTACGTTCATTGGTTACGAGATTACTTAAGTTTCATGCAGCTTTCTCAACTTCTAGTACTCTTCGCAATTTTGCTCGCAATTTCAAAATAATTTTTGTGTGCAGTTGAGACACACGGGCTTCACCAACACCCAGAACAGCTGCAACCTCTTTCATATTCAGTTCTTCAATGTAATAAAGAGAGAGGATTGTTTGTTCTCTTTCTGGTAACTCCTCGATCGCCTCTTGTAATCGATTTTTGAGTTGGTGCATTGACAATTCTGAAAAGGGATCGGAACCATCTGGATCTCGGAGGATGTCCAATAAACTCTGACCATCTTCTTCTTCACCACCTCCTCCCAATTGATCTAAAGTCACCAGAGAGAGTGGGCTAGCATGTGCTGTGAACTCGTGATATTCGTTCAAAGGCATCTCAAGCTTGGTTGCCATCTCAGAATCGCTAGGCTCTCTTCCTAACGTGCTACATTGCTCATTCCAAGCTCTCTCCCATTCCGTAGCTGCCGCACGAACACCCCTAGGCACCCAATCCAAGGCCCGTAATTCATCAATAATACTTCCTTTGATTCGGTACTCAGCATAGGTTTGAAATTGAATGTCTCGCGAAGGGTCAAACTTGTCTACCGCATCTAAAAGACCGATCATGCCAGCTTGATAGACTTCCTCAGGATCCACTTCTGGAGGAAACCTGCTTGCCATGCGACTGACAATCCGCTTTAGCAGAGGAGCATACTTTAGTACCAGCTGCTCTCGGCTTTGTTGAGATTTGTCGGCATACGGGTTTGGTTTCACTGCCTTCCTTGGCTGAGTAAGATCTTCAGCTGGTACGCCAACTTATTAGACGTTCCCAAAAACTTTGAGTTCTTTTGTGATTAACATTGTTTTGGTGCTCCGTATAATCTGAACTTTCAGTCTCACCGACTTTGTAGATTTTTTCAATCCCTCTGGCTATCGAGACAAGACATCTTGCGGCTGGGGCTTCTGGGAAAGACTGTAGTAAAGGACGTTGTGCGCGTACTGATTTGACAAGAAGAGGATCTTTTAGAACATGCCCCATAAAATCAATTTCCGTCTTTAAAAAATCGCGGGTGACTTTTTGAAGTCTCTCGTAAACCTGTCTTCCCTCCGCTGGCGATACAACGTTATTAGCGATTACCCTGAATTTGTTAATTTGGTACCTCGTCACCATGATTTTGATTAACGAGTATGCATCTGTCATAGAAGACGGCTCTGGGGTAGCGACAATCAATACCTCGTCTGAATTCGCCACAAATCTCAATGTATGGGGGGCGATGCCTGCACCCGTATCAATTACTAAATAATCTATTTCTTTTTCAATTTCTCCAAGTTTCCTGAACAGATGGACCTGCTGATCCCGATCCATCTCAGTCATTTCAACCACGCCTGAGCTTGCGGGCAAGATTTTGATATCTCCTGGCCCATCCAAAATAATATCGTTGATGCTCTTTTCCCCGGAGAGTACATGTTCAAGAGTGTACATTGGGGTAAGGTTCAATAAAACGTCAATATTCGCGAGGCCAAGATCTGCATCAAGCAGAAAGACATTGCGCCCCATTGACGCCAGAGCAATTGAAAGATTAATGGAAATATTCGTTTTCCCTACACCACCCTTGCCACTGGTGATGCAAAGTACCTTTACTCGGTTGGAATCCGAGGTAGTTGTACTTTCCCCGACAATCCTTCGTAAGGAACTTGCCTGGTCGTTCATTGAGCGCTTTCTTGCAGTGGGGATAAGGTTGTACTAGCTCAATTACCAGAAATATTGAGCATCAAATCCACCAAACGCTCTTTCGTAGCGACTTCAATGTCTTCAGGGACCTTCTGTCCAGTGGTCAAGAAAGAGATTGGTTTCTTGAAACGTATGGAGTGATTGAATATGGATCCGTACGAAGAACTCTCATCAAGCTTAGTGAAGATCACACTATCAATCGGGACAACCCCAAAACGGCGAGTAATTTCGTTGAGATCACTGTCTTTAGTTGTCGAACTCAACACCAAGACATTATGTAGCCTTCCTCGCTCATCAAAGAGTTCTCTCAATTCAAACATTTGCGACTCGTCACGCTGCGAACAGCCTCCAGTATCAATGATGATCACATCGTAATCTGAGTAGCTTGCAATTGCGCGGTCTAGATCCGCTTTGTCGGATACAATACTCAGTGGCACATTGATGATCTTTGCGTATGTTCGCAACTGCTCTACCGCAGCAATTCTGAATGTATCAATCGTGATCATTGCCACTTTTCGCTTGTAGCGAAGCAACTGTTCAGAAGCGATCTTAGCAGCCGTAGTCGTTTTCCCAACCCCAGTTGGACCAATCAATGTAAAAATTTTTTGCGGAGCGGTAATACTCTCAACCCCTCTTGTCGTTTTAACAATTTTCATGAGCATTCTGGCTATGAATATTTTGACATAGGAGAAGTTTTGAAGATCATCTTCTTCAATATTTTTCTGAGCTTCCAACATCAATCTTCTAGCAAACTTCTCTTCCATTCCACTGAAGCGAAGCTGTTGGTACAGCACCATCAAGTTTTCAGGAAGATTCAGTTCATCTGTTTGTCCAGTTCGAGAGGCTAGAGAATGCAGCATGTATCGCATTTCTCCCAACTCTTGTTTCAATTGGGCGACAGTTTGTCCCTCATAGCTAGCTGTCCGATCCCCAAGATTTTGAATCAGTTCTCTTAGATCCTGAATCTCCTGACGAAGTGGCTGCAAGGCTTTGTAGGGATCGGAGGCAGGGTTCGGCTGAACTGGCTTTGAGGTCGGTGTTGGCACTTCAGGACTTGCCAGTGCAGTAGCGCTCTCCGAACGAGGCATCCCATTGACTGTAGCTCGATAGCCACTGGCGTTTGGTTGAGACGAAGCTTGAATATTTGGTTTCGCCTGGCTTTTGTCATCTCGGGCAGCTGTTACTTCCAGCATCGTTTTAGCAAATAGACCAAACGCCTTATTGCCCTCTTTCACCTGCCGAGTTGATACAATTACAGCCTCTGGACCAAGATCCTTTTTGATCAACTGCAGAGCTTCTTGAATATTATTCACGCGATAGCGTTTGAGATTCATGTGTCAGTCCGACAAAGAAAGTTAATTATTCAATTCTACTACCCCAAGAGCTTCAATTCGTACATCAGGGGCAACCTCATTATGTGATAATACAACTAAATTCGGAATAAAACGCTCAAGAAGCTTTTTAACGTGCGGCCGAATAAGAGGGGAACAAAGAAGAAGTGGTTGGTAGTTATTTATTTCGAACTGTTCAATCAGTGCTTCGGTATTATTGATAATCAACTGAGCCATATTCGGATTCAAGCCAAGATAGGAACCGTGACCCGTGTCTTGTATGGCAGAAGCGACCTGATTTTCTAGTTCTTGACTCATTGTAATCAGCGGCAACATACCATCCGGCGTTTGATACTGCCGGGTTAACTGCCTCGATAAAGCTTGTCGAACATGTTCAGTGAGCAGATCAGGATCTTTGGTAAGGTTCGCAACATCTGCTAGTGTTTCCAAAATTGTATGCAGATCCCTGATGGAAACTTGTTCGCGCAGAAGATTTTGTAAAACTTTTTGCACCACCCCCAAATTCAATTGCCCTGGAACCAATTCCTCAATAACCTTGGGATTGCTCTGGCCAAAGGTATCTAGGAGTTTCTGAGTTTCCTGCCGACCCAGAAATTCAAAAGCGTGATTTTTGAGAATTTCTGTGATGTGTGTGGCTAACACTGTTGGAAGGTCAACGACGGTATAACCTGCAAACTGCGCTCTTTCTTCATCCTCGGAAGTAATCCAAATTGCAGGCAACCCAAAGGCAGGCTCTACGGTATCCACGCCGCTTATTTCTTCATCAACTTCTCCAGTTTTCATAGCCAGGAAGTGCCCAACCATCAATTCCGCACGAGCAACCTCGATTCCTTTGATGGTAATCGAATATTCTCCTGGAGAAAGTTCGAGATTATCTTTGATGTGCATTGGGGGAACGACATATCCATAATCAGTCGCCATCTGCCTTCGAATAGCTTTAATCCTCTTTAGTAATTCTCCGTCTTGCTCTTCGTCAACCAGTGGGATTAACCCGTAGCCAAGTTCCAGTCCCAATAAATCGATAGGAAGTAGTGACTCAATATTTTCGGGTTCTTCTTCAATTTCCTGCTGTAGCTGGAGTTGTGCCTGCGCTTCTTCAGCTTGTTGGTTTCTAAAATTGTCTTGCCTTGCAAGAAAAGCTAGCCCTCCAGTTATTATCCCCAGGGTTAGAAAAGGAAGAACTGGTAGACCTGGAATGACTGCAAAAGCTAAAAGCAAAGCCGCTGAAACATTTAAGGCCTGAGCATTACTAAATACTTGCTTACCTAGGTCAACAGACAATTTGTTCTCTGCTGATGCCTTGGTAACAGCAATACCAGCAGCTATTGAAATAATGAGTGCGGGGATTTGCGAGACAAGGCCGTCACCAATAGTCAGGGTCGCGTAGGTCTCGAAGGCATCACCCGAGCTCATTCCAAATTGAGTGACACCGATTAACAAACCACCAAGAATGTTGATCGTAGTAATGATTAAGCCCGCAATTGCATCCCCACGAACGAACTTACTGGCTCCATCCATTGCTCCATAGAAATCAGACTCTCGCTGAACGTATTGACGACGTTCCCGAGCTTGCGTTTCGTCAATAAGTCCTGCATTCAAATCTGCATCAATCGCCATTTGCTTACCTGGCATTGCATCCAGAGTAAATCTTGCGGCGACCTCTGCAATACGGCCTGCACCCTTCGTGATGACCACGAAATTGATCAAAACTAGGATCAAGAATACGATGATTCCAACAATCTGATTACCACCAACAACAAACTCGCCAAATGACTTGATCACTGTTCCAGCGGCATCATAGCCTTTGTTGCCGTTCAAAAGGATCAATCTAGTCGAGGCAACATTGAGTGATAGCCTAAAGAGAGTCGCGATTAGAAGGACGGTCGGGAAGGAAGAGAATTCAAGCGCGTTTGCTGTGAAGAGAGCAACGAAGAGAATCAAAACTCCAATGGTAATGCTTAGCGCGAGCAGCAAATCCATCAAGATTTCAGGTAGAGGGACTACCATGATCATCAAAACTGAGATCACCCCTACTGCCAGTAAGACATCTGAATTTCTGGATAAACCACTCAGACTAACTGAGTTGCTCCCTACAGCCACCTAATAATTCCCAAAAAAGAAATGAGTACTTGATGATTATTTGAAATCACTGATTTTCCGAGTTGAAGAAAATTCTGGCCAACTTGCAATTTCTACCCCAACATATGGGTAAAACCACGCTCTCCTTAGCAAATCTTTTCTATCGTTTCTTTCTGCGGAGACGATAAACGTAGGCAAGAATTTCTGCAACTGCTTTAAAGAACCGCTCCGGAATTACCTGTCCAATTTCCACACCTGCGTAGAGATCCCTGGCCAATTGGGGCCTTTCCAAAATCGGAACGTCGTTTTGATCGGCCACTTTTCTGATCCGAAGGGCCATGTAATCTATCCCCTTAGCAACCACCTGAGGTGCATTCATGCTCTCTCGATCATACTTCAGGGCCACAGCATAATGTGTCGGATTTACGACTATAGCATCAGCTTTTGGGACCTCCTGCATCATCCGAGCATTCGACATTTCTCTCTGGATCTGGCGAATTCTAGCTTTTAACTGAGGATCCCCCTCTGACTGCTTTGCTTCATCCTTAACTTCCTGCTTAGTCATTTTCAACTGCTGTTCGAAATGCCAGCGCTGATACATGAAATCAAAAATTGCAATCGCAATCAGGGCTAAAACCATTCGCCCTGTGACTTCGACGATGACTGAGAAGTTATAGAATATAATCTGAGCCGGGGTAATCAACGCAAGCGCGTTGATCCTCCCCATTTCCTCTTCAAAAGTGATGAAACCAATAAAGCCAATGAGTAGTAATTTTGCCAAGCTTTTTAGCAATTCCATCAACCCTTGGGTTCCAAAAATTCGCTTCAGCCCCTGAAGAGGGCTTAACTTGCTAAATTTTGGAGCTATGGGTTTTAGCGTGAAGCGAACACCGACCTGAAGAATTGATGAAAAAATTGCTACGACTACAAGAAGAATCGCAAAAGGAATAAAAGGAATGAGAATTTTGCTGACAGAGGTCGCCATCAGATCATAGAGCACATTAACATTCATATCTGAACGAATGGGCTCTCTCATGATGTCAACAAACATACTTTGAGCAGCAGTGAGGATGTTCTGCCCCATCACCATGAAGGAAAGGGTAGCTGCTGCTAACAATGCGGCTGAGGGCAATTCTTTGCTGGAAGCAACCTGACCATCTTCGCGGGCTTTTTCCCGCTTGCGTTCAGTCGGCGCTTCCGTTTTCTCCTGACCATCTTGTTCGGCCAAGGCTTCTCCTTATATGCTCTAACTAGAGAACAGCATCTACCAGTAATCGTGTGTATTCATGCTTCGGATTGTTGAGTACAACTTTCGCATAGCCTGACTCCACAACTTCGCCTCCTCTCATCACCAAAACTTCATGACAAATTGCTTTTATTACTTTCAGGTCATGCGAGATGAAAAGGTACGTCAATTTATATTTTTTTTGCAGATCTCTTAGTAAATCCAGCACCTGCCCTTGAACAGAGCGGTCCAGTGATGAAGTGGGTTCATCTAAAATCAAAAATTGTGGGTGCAAGACCAGCGCCCGTGCAATCGCAATTCTTTGCCGTTGACCACCGGAAAATTCGTGGGGATACCTAAAGCGAAGTTCTGGATTCAGTCCTACTTCCTGCATCACTTCTGCAACGCGATTTTCCTGTTCTTCTACCGAGGTGTCTGCATGTAATCTCAAACCTTCTACGATAATATCGCCAACTGACATTCTTGGGCTCAGACTTCCAAAAGGATCTTGAAAAACGACCTGCATTTTTTTGCGGTATGGACGCATTTCAAGACGATTGAGCCTATCCAATTCCTGCTTTTGAAAACTAACCTTCCCCTCGCTACTGATCAGACGAAGCAACGCCATTCCCAAGGTTGATTTACCAGATCCACTCTCACCAACTACTCCGAGTGAATGTCCCTCTCTAATTGAGAAAGTCACCCCATTGACAGCTTTGATGTGGTCAACTGTTCTCTGTAGGATTCCACGCTTAATTGGAAACCAAACCTTCAAATTTTCAACGTTCAGAATTGTTTCCGCACCATCCATTATTTCAGCTGGTTCACCGGACGGTTCAGAATCTAAAAGTTGCTTTGTGTATGGCTGAGTTGGGCTGGCAAAAAGGACTTTCGTATTGTTAGCTTCCTGCAAAACGCCATTGTAGAGAACAACTACTCTGTCTGAATGATGTTTAACTATTCCCAAGTCATGAGTGATCAGTAGAACTGACATGCCCATATCCTGCTGAAGCGTTTTCAGCAAATCGAGGATCTGAGCTTGAATCGTCACATCTAGAGCAGTAGTGGGCTCATCAGCGATCAGCAGTTTAGGATTATTAACCAATGCCATCGCAATCATAACCCGTTGACGTTGCCCTCCTGAAAGTTCATGAGGGTAGGATTTCAACCGTTGCTTGGCTTGTGGAATTTCGACTCTCTCAAGCCATTCTAAAGACAAAGTTTCTGCTTCAGACTGGCTCACACCATGATGCCAAAGGACGGCTTCGCTTATCTGATGTCCAATTGCATGCAGAGGGTTGAGGGATGTCATCGGTTCTTGGAAGATCATTCCAATTTCCTGCCCTCTCACTTGGCGCATTCTGGATTCAGAGGCTTCAAGTAAATTTTCCTCCCCAAGCCAAATTTTTCCACCACATTTGGCCTGGTAAGGTAAGAGCTTTAAAGCCGCATGAGCAGTCACTGATTTCCCTGACCCACTTTCTCCGACTAAGGCTACTGTTTCCTGTGAACCCACCTCGAAGGAAATTCCTTTGACAGCATCAACCTTTTGGTTTCCTTGCTGGAATTGGATAGAGAGATTTTCGATCCGAATCATTTTGATGACGCTTGGAGGATATCCTGGTTGGTTGGCTGTAACCATGAGCCAGGAAGTCCGGCTTTGCTCATTGCTGGAGAAACTGGGGCAAAAAGTGGATGTGGTACTCCATGGACAAAGCACCAGGCGTAGGGGTCTACCAATTGGACTTCCTCACCAATTTTCAGCGGAATACGTGCTTGACGTTCGACGATCTGAAATGGGGAAATACTTACGCGCAGAACTTCTGCCTCAGTGCGAACCAGCACATCCTGAGAATCAATATCGTTCAGAATTGATTTTGGTGGTGCGGGAATTTGAAGTTCTGTTCGCTCAAGATTTTTCAGATTGATTAAATGAATCTTTTGTTCATGTTCGTTCCCAACCAGCAAGTTTTCGCTACTTTTGCTGAAACTTAGAATACTAGGAAAATCATCTACTGAAATGCTCTTGAGAAGTGATCCATCTTGTAGACCGATTAATTGAATCTCACCTGCTAATAGAGTTGCCAATTTATCTTCATCAGCATTTAGGGCAAAATTCAGTACGTCTGAGGGAAAATTGAAACTACTGAGCAAATTTTGAGAATTTTCCTCAAAAACTTGAATCGTTTTGGGAGAATCTTGATCTACTCTAAAAACCACATTCCTGCGCAAAAAATCACCCTCTGGGTTCGCCGGGTTTACTTCTAATTCGTAAACCACTTTTATTTCACCTTGTCCTTTATTTTTCCATTGAGCACAGAAGTAGTCTTTTTTGTTCGAATTGATTTCACTTTTTGAGCTTACCGTTGCATTTTCATATCTATGATAAGTCACCTCCTCGTAATGGTGGGTATGGATGTCATAATAGACTGGCTCAGAGGCTGTAAAAATTAACTTGAATTCTTGGTCCGGGTGGACATTCAAACAAATCTCTTCGTTTTCTCCGGCAGCTAAGACAAATTGCTTTTCTAAGCCTTCTTCATTACTCGGACTTAGGCTATATCCACCCCATAAAACTAGTATACCCAAAATAAGTATCTGCATTTTCCTTCTAAGTAAAAATTTAAATGAATTCATTCTTCGCGCAGTAACTTACGGATTCCTTCCACCATCTTTTCAGCTTTGTTGGAAGTTCGGTAGAGTGCTCTCGTTCTCCCCTGCTGATCCATGAGATAAATATAGCCAGAATGCGCAATTAGATAGTCAGCTGCAGAATCGGAGCGAATATCCTTCATGTAGGCGGCTCCAAACTTCTTTGTTATTGCTTTCAGTTCCTCTGCACTGCCAGTAACTCCAACAAGTGATGAATGAAAATAGGTTAAAAATTGCTTCATCCCTTCCAATGTATCTCTCTCTGGATCAACGGATATGAAGAGTGGTTGTACCTGCTCTACTTCACTCGGTTCTAAGTTTTCCAGAGCATCTTTCACAGTTGTTAGTGTAATGGGGCAAATATCCGGGCAAGATGTGTATCCGAAAAAAATGAGTAGTACCTTTCCGCTAAAGCTCTGAGGCCCTATTTTCTTACCGAGAGTACTTTTTAACTCAAAGTCTCCGCCAATTGTGTCGTAAACATCTAAACTGGCAGCTGTGGAGACAAACGACCATGCACACAACAAAGTAATGAAAAAGTAACGCATTGGAACCACTCATAAAAGGCGTGAAATTGTTCTCAAACAGTATTTACAGCCTCTTTGGAAAGCTCAAGCAACTTGAAATCAGCGATAAAATTGAGGACAGAAAAGGCTAATAGAAGTTTTGATCATTCTTAAATCAGCTTTTAGCTGATTTTGAAGTGCAGTTTATTTTGGGACGCATCTAACTGAATTGTCATCCCTGACCGAAGTTCGCCGTCGAGCAGTCGGATTGCAATGGGATCTTGAACATCTCTTTGGAGGGTTCTTTTCATTGGCCTTGCGCCAAAAACGGGGTCGTAGCCCCGTTGTGCGAGATAGACTTCAGCAGCTTCCGTCATAACCAGCTGAATTCCTTGAGAAGTTAGTCGAGTCTGCAACTGCTCAAGTTGCATCCTACAGATATGGCGGATATGAGAAAGCGAGAGGTTTCTAAATGGAATAATCTCATCAATGCGATTTAGAAATTCTGGTCTAAAATGATTCAATAATAGCTGCCGAGCTTCTTTCTGAAGATCGTTGACATCTTTCTTTTTACGATCTTCTTTCATCAGATCATGTCCAATATTGGTGGTCATTATGATCAGCGTATTACGAAAATCAGCACGTCTACCCTGGCTGTCCGTCAATTGACCATCATCCAAAATCTGGAGAAACAAATTGAAGATATCGATATGCGCTTTTTCAATTTCGTCAAAGAGTAGAACTGAGTAAGGAGATTGACGAACCTTTTCTGTTAAAAGCCCTCCTTCCTCAAATCCAACGAATCCAGGATCTGCACCCAGTAATCTATTCACTGACTGCTTTTCCATGTACTCAGACATATCAAACCGAATCAAAGACTTGTCATCATCAAATAAAAAATTCGCGAGGGCTAGTCCTAACTCAGTTTTGCCGACACCAGAGCTTCCCATGAAAATGAATGAACCAATGGGCCTTTGTGGATCCTGAACACCAGCTCTGCTGCGTCGAATAGCACTTGCCACTCGTGACAACGCCTCGCTTTGCCCCATGATTCTTTGTTCAAGAAATTCCTCCAGCCTCACTAGTTTTTCCTTCTCATCTGCGAGCATTCGATGAATAGGAATTCCTGTTCTTCTGGAAACCACCTGTGCAATATCTTCTGCGTCAACCTCCTCTTTTACCAACCGCTCTGCCCGCCGATTGAGATTAGATTCAGCTTCCTGAAGTTGTGCTTCCAGTTGATCTAAGGTTTCGTAGTGCAGTTTGGCTGCTAGATCTAGATCTCCAGTACGTTGAGCTTCCCATTCTGCTTGACGAGTTTCTGTGATCGCTTGACGAAGTTGGCGAATCCTTTCTACAAGTAATCTTTCATCCTGCCATTTTCGCTGAAGCATCTGCTGTTGATTTTGTAGCTGCTCAGCTTGGAGGACCAGTGAGTTTCTTTGCTGAATCGATTTCTCGTCTTTTTCTCGACGAAGAGTATTAATCTGATTGAGAATCTGACTGAGTCTCCTTTCCAGATTATCCAGGGCAATGGGCATGGAGTCCATTTGCAATCTAAGACTAGCAGCTGCTTCATCTACAAGGTCTATCGCTTTATCAGGTAAGAATCGTTCACGCAAGTATCGCTCAGAAAGTTGTGCTGCAGATACCAGAGCATCATCCTGAATAACGACGCCATGATGAGATTGATAGCTTTGCTTCAAACCTCTCAAAATTGTGATTGTTTCATCAATACTTGGTTCCCGTATAAGGATGGGCTGAAACCTTCTTGCGAGAGGGGCATCTTTCTCAATATACTTCTTATATTCTTTGAGGGTTGTTGCCCCGATACACCGTAAACGCCCCCTGGCAAGTGCAGGCTTTAGCATATTTGCAGCATCGACACTCCCCTCAGCACCACCCGCCCCAACTAACATGTGTAGCTCATCAACAAAAAGTAAAATGTGGCCTCTGGATTCCTCAACTTCGCGAATAAGTTGTTTCATCCGTTTCTCGAACTCACCTCTGTAGGTAGTACCTGCAATCATTGTCGCTAAGTCTAGAGAGACTAATCTGCGATCTTTCAACCACTCAGGGACGTCTCCACGAACTATACGCTGGGCTAGGCACTCCACAATGGCAGTTTTGCCAACACCAGCCTCACCCAACAAAACTGGATTGTTCTTTGTTATTCGAGATAAAACTTGAATAAGATTTCTGACTTCCACCTCCATTCCAATTACGGGATCTAACTCTCCCGAGTGAGCCATCGCAACCAAATCCAAACAATAATCGTCGATTGCTGATTCAGATAATTTACTGCCTTGAACAATGATTTGTTCTGCTTTGGTGAGGCCCGATAATTCTTTTCTCAAATGTTCTGCTGTAGCATCCAGACTGTTCCAAATCTCTCCTAAAAGACCCTCATGGAAGTTAAGCAAACCCAATAAAAGATGATCAACATTCGTGTAAGTTTCATTCAGCAAAGTTGCTTCTTTCTCAGCATTCAAAATGATCCCGTGAAGAGATCTTGAAATGAAGGTTTGAGCTGGATTGGTCTGATCTTTTGGGAAATTTCTAATCTGCAGTTGGATCTTTTGCTGCAGTAATCCATTTTCTACTTGGAGCTTATCCAAACAAAATTCTGTCATGGGATCATTCTGCTCCAGAAGGCTCAAAAGCAGGTGCTCAGGCTCTACTTTAGCTTGATGGCCCTCTGCAGCCATTTGCTGTGCTTTCAGCAGTGCTTCTTCAGCTTTAAGAGTAAAATGACTTAAAGAAATGCTCATTGACTTATCAACGCTTTAGTATCGAGAGAGATGCATAGGCACATTCAAGCAAGGTACAAGCCACT
>JACLAC010009798.1_pt1 | contig 40823 bp, 33 predicted proteins | sample 8027881 | NCBI WGS metagenome assembly JACLAC01 (sample SAMN15725517, study PRJNA655200) | protist metagenome | isolation source: fluorescence activated cell sorting (FACS) single amplified genomes of... | place: Spain: Blaines Bay Microbial Observatory, Mediterranean Sea | collected 2016-01-19 | reverse complement strand
AACAGGCCAACGTTGAAGAACTAGTCAACGCGGCGGCACAGTATGACGAAGCTAACGCTGACGATCCTTCCATCACTGGGTTTCTTGAAACAACCGCTCTGGCGAGCGACGTGGACGCTGTCGACGCCGACGCAGGCAAAGTCACGCTGATGACTATTCACGCAGCGAAGGGGCTGGAGTTTCCGAGCGTCGTCATCGTCGGCCTCGAACACGGACTGATCCCGCACGAACGTTCGATCAAATCCAACGATCCCAAACAGCTTGAAGAAGAACGTCGGCTGCTTTTCGTCGGAATGACGCGAGCGATGCGGAACCTCTACATGACAACCGCTCAGGTTCGAGCCGAGCGAGGCACTCCGCGAATCACCATCCCCAGCACATTCCTCGCAGAAACCACGTTTGACATTATCGACGGGAGCAAACCCGACGGCACTCGTAAAAAGTCCGGGACGTCGTCAAAGCCGAACAAGAATCAGGAACTGCGGAACAAACTGAAAGCATCTCTGGCGGCGGGGAACAAACCGCTGCTGACAACCGGCGCCGCACTTCTTAGCGGATCCGACGAAGAAGTCGAACTTCCAGATGCCGGCTCAGCATCCACCTTCGCCGTCGGCATGAGAGTCCGACATCCCAAATACGGAATGGGAACGGTGACCCATATCGCTGGATTCGCCAAACGCCGCACCGTCGAAGTGGAATTCACCAATGGAGGCCGCACGGAAACGTTCTCAGTGTCCCATTGCCCGCTTCAGCTGATCGGCGTTCGGTAACATCAGCCAGTAGTTCACTCTGCTCACTTCCTTCTGCCTGTCTGGTCCAATCTGAGAACGGCAATGAACAACGCATCTCCGGCATCGACCGACTGCAAGCCGTTGCGGGAAACCTACCGCGATGGACTGTTAAACGACACGCTACCGTTCTGGCTTAACCACTCCGTCGACAAAGAACACGGTGGATTCATCACCTCACTCGATCGAGACGGCAGCATTGTCGACACCGATAAAGGAGTCTGGCAGCAAGGCCGTTTCACCTGGTTGCTCGCCGAACTTTACAACAACGTAGAGCAGCGCCCCGAGTGGCTCGAAATGGCTCTTCACGGAATACGTTTTATCGACGATCACTGCTTCGACAAATCCGATGGCAGAATGTGGTTTCATCTGACTCGTGAAGGGACGCCAATCCGCAAACGTCGCTACGCATTCAGTGAATCGTTCGCAGCGATTGCGTACGGAGAACTCGCCAAAGCAACCGGTAAGTCTGAGTTCGCAGATAAAGCAAAAGCTACACTCCAGCAGTTCATCGAGCACAATCTCGATCCACAGGGAGTCGAGCCGAAGTTCACAGACGCTCGCCCATGCCGTGGAATCGGTTTTCCGATGATCACAATCAACACCGTCCAGGAATTACGAGAGTCGATTAACCTCGAAAGAGCTGACGAGTGGATCGACCGATCAATCGACACGATCAGAGAATTTCACATTAAGGAAGACATCGAATGTGTCGTCGAAACAGTCGGCGTCAACGGCGAACTGCTCGACCACTTTGACGGACGAACGCTGAATCCCGGACACGCCATCGAAGGCGCATGGTTTATCATGGCCGAAGGAAAGTATCGAAATGATCAGTCTCTGATTCAGCTTGGTTGCCAAATGCTCGACTGGATGTGGCAACGAGGCTGGGACAACGAGCACGGTGGCATGCTGTACTTCACCAGCGTTGACGAAAATCCAGTCCAGGAGTACTGGCACGACATGAAGTTCTGGTGGCCTCATAACGAAACGATCATTGCGACACTAATGGCATTTCATTTGACCGGCGATACAAAGTACAAAGACTGGCACAGGCAGATTCACAATTGGGCGTACAAACACTTTGCCGATGCCAGAGATGGCGAGTGGTTTGGATACTTGCGGCGGGACGGAACGATCAGCAACACGCTGAAAGGCAACTTATGGAAAGGCCCCTTCCACCTGCCTCGCATGCAACTGATGTGCTGGCAACTTCTCGAAAAACAAGAGTCAACAAAACAGGAACAGCCATGAAGTTTGTCATCACGCTGCTGGGTAGCGATCGACTGGGCATTGTCGAGTCCTTCTCGAAGACCGTCGCCGATCACAACGGAGCCTGGTGCGAAAGCCGTATCATGCAGGTCGAAGGCCAGTTTGCTGGTGTCTTCCTGGCCGAGGTTCCAGCCGAGAGTTCCGACGCTTTTGAATCATCTCTCGAAGGCTCTTTCCAGCCGGAATTTCATTTGGCAGTGGTGCGAAGCAAGGGCCACGAAGAATCCACATCGACTCGACATCCCTTCGAAATCACCATCCTCTGCAGCGACCGGCCCGGCCTGGTCCACGAATTCGCTCAACTCTGCACAGCCAGAAAGATCAACATCCTGGAACTGCAAACGAATCTCCGCCCGGCAGCCATGACTGGCCTGCTGATGTTCGAAATCGAAGCCACCGGCGACAGCCATGAACCACTCGACCAGAGCAAATTCGCCGCCGTATTCGAAGCACTGGGAGACGATGTCGTCGTCGACTTCGTAAATACGGTTTACATGAGCACGTAGGCTGAAACACGTTCCGGCATTTCCATTTAGCACACAACATGAAGCCGAGGCTCACTCAGCCAGCGCCGACAGTACATCACCTCTTCCTATTCATCCTTGGCACCACCAAGGGTCACACTGATCCCGTACTTGTCCTGCAACAAAGCGTGGGCACGGCTGGCGTGACTGTCCTTGGGATAGCGTTTGCAGACCGATTGAAATGCAAGAATTGCTTTCTCTTTCGCGCCGGCGTCCTCGTGCGTGTGCGCTATTTGAAGTAAGGCTGACGGAGCATCCCGAGGAGAACCACCAATGACCTGACCGTACAAACCAATTGCTTCTTTGTACTGCTTCAACTTGCGGTGACATTCGGCCATTCGCAAAACGTTGGTCGGAAAATTAGTGCACTGCCGGTAGTAGCCAATTGCTTCTTTGTATTGTTTGTTGCCGTAGTAATGATAGGTGTACGCGATGGCGTACAGCCAGGTGTCCGCTCGGTCCGGATCAGTAGTTACCAGGGTTTCGTAGGCCGCAACAGCTCGCGGAATTTCCCGACCGTCTCGCCAGGTCTCGGCGATCCGCTGATTCCACGTAGCCTGATTATCTTGATCGAGTGACAGGTTACGAGTGTACGCTCCTACGGCCTGCTCCCATTTCATCTCCTGCCTGAAGCTGTTAGCGATCTGGTTGTTACCCTCGATCTTGTTTTCAAACTTAGCGTATTCGATGCGAGCCTTGTCGTACTCGCCCCGAGATTTCAGCCAGTCGCCAAGTCGCTGCAGAATGGCATCGTCCGCTCCGAACTTCTTCTGAATCTGCGTGAAGGCTTCGCGAACTTTTTCCAGCCGCTTCGAATAACCCAGCACGTCAGCGGTTAGTAGCCAGTAGTTCTTCGAAAGCTCTTTCTCTTCCGGCGAGACTCCCGTCGGAGCCTGCTGGCGGATCCACGAAACCGTTTTGTCCGCGACTGTGTGGCCTTGCTCGCGGGTTTCGTCATTCTTCACTAATTCGTCGATCGGCGTTCGAACGTAATCCCGGACACGAGTAGGAACTTCTTCTTCAGCATACGAGGCCGCCAGAGCTTTGACTCCGTCCTCGACTTTGCCGTTACGAAAGGCCCAGGATGCCAGTTGCTGCGATGCCTTTTCGCAGTACAACTTTGATTCTTTTGTACGAGCGACGCCGAAAGTCAACTGTTTCCAGGCAACGACCTGTTCGTCTTCATCCTTGTCAATAGATGCCAGATCGGCAAGATCGACCAGCGAATAAACAGCGACAAGATGCTTGCCGTGTTTCGACACAACGTCCTTGAAAGCTTTCTTTGCCTTTCTTACCTCGCCCATGTCCTTGTAGGCACGAGCAATGTAGAAGGACGACGCAATGGCTTCGGACGAATCCGGCCAGTAGTCAATAATCGATTGAAAGCCTTCCGAGATCGCGGTGTTCGGCTTCTTCTGCTTGATGAGACACAGGCTCCACTTCAAAAGTGAATACGGTGCTCCTTCGCTGGCTTCATAAAGCGACAGGAATTTTTCGTACTCGCTGCCCGCCACCTTGTAATTCTTTTCGAGGTAGTACTTCTCCGCAATCTTCATCTGGTAACGCTCGACTTCTCGCAGCTTTGCCCAGCCTTCCAGCGACAGCACATCCAGCTTCTGAGCATTGGCACTTCGATCCGGTAGAACGAACAAAGCCACCAGAATTGCTGCGGTCAAAAAACGTTTTATTCGCGTCGAGCTTCCAGCCATTTCGCATACTCCGTGTGAGCGTAAAAGATCACGTTTGTGCCAAGCTGATAACACGCTTCCCAGACTTCCGGCGAGACTCCCGAATGATCATCCGCCCATGCATCGCCGATGTCTCCCGGATGGTAGTAGCAGACCAGCCTGCCATCGACTCTCCAGCCAAGTGCCTCTTTTCCTCCGTGCGGCGCAACGTACGGCAAAAACGGAATCTGAAATGGGATGCGGTGAATGACATCGTCAAGCGGAATCGGAGTCGGACGAACGTTCGGCAGCACCTGCTGCATCATCGCCTGAAAGCGACTGTGCCAGCTGCGGCTTCCCCCGTTATCGCCGAAAAGCATACCGTGCTTGTCGAGAATATATTCGCGGAGAACTTTGATCTCAGATTTCGATAGCTGGATATTCTTCTGCCCGGTCATGTAGACGTAAGGGGGACTCTTACCTATCGGGAAAAGCTTCAACTGGGAAATCGTGCGTGACTCGGTTCGCTTCTCAACTTTTTGTTGAGTTCTGATGCCGTATTCAATCAGCATGTTAACGTCAGCACCAATTCCAAAGTCCTGATCCCAGTCACCACCGAGATATTCAAGACGGATAAACCGGACTTTGCCCGCTTTGGTACCGCCCGCAAAACCGGCACCGGCACCCGCTCCGTAACCGACCGTATAGTGGTGCTTGGTAATCTCTGTGAGCTGAAGTTTGATCTCGTCGATCGGCGGAATATTAAAACTGATCGACGCGAATGGATTAACGACAAACTTCTTGCGGATGACCTTCTTAACTTTGACAACCTTAGCGATCTGCTGTTGCTCGCCGCCGCCGGCTGGCATCTCGTAAATGTCCTCGCAGCCGCCGACCTGCGTCAAAATCAGAAATGCCACAAAGAACGCCAGCGAGTATCCCAGGAATGCCGCCACCGACTGGTTCAGTCGTTTCGATTTCTTACCGTAAAACCAGGCTTCCGGATCAAGCGGGTTGCTAACGCGTTCATGCGTCGGCTGTACAGGAGCTTCCTCACTAAGAATTGCCGCCTCAGACAATTTTTCAAGAGCCGCTTCTGCCCGCGCGGCAAGCCGTACGCGATCAAACTTACGAGCCGTTCGTTCGAGGCCCCAGACAACCCAGGCGAGGCCGACAAAATAAGCGGCCGCCGTGCCCACGCGAGCCGACATCGCACGTGCCCCTGCAAAGTCGAGCAGGTCCAGTGCGAAAACCGTAAACTGCCAGACGGGCAGGAACGCAACGCTGGCTACCGCTGCCGACAGAATCTGTTGCACGGCTCGCAATCGGTAAGCCCAGCGACACCAGACAACGGCTGCCACCGCCGCCACTCCGAAACCGATCCCGAGCGCTACTTGAGGAATCTTCGCCACCCACAACCAGTCAAACATGCACGCCAGCCAGACGGCGGCGATCGCAGCCGTCGCTGAAAGTCGGCGATCAGATTTGAGATGGGACAGATTCATGAACGATTAAGTCTCGTCGTCGAGTTAATTCCAGAATTGAGCAGCGAGGATAAGGACGGTTGAACCAATCCCGAAAAACACGAAAAACTAAATCGTCCTTTCGTGTATTCAGTTTATTTCGGAGTTGTAAATCTCTGGACAAAAACCCTTTAATCCAGGCCGTCAAGAAGTTTGTCAAGGTTGCCGTCAAGCGGATTGGACTTGGGATCAGTGATCACTGTCTCGTCGATCTTCATAGCTGCTGCAGCTCGAGTGGCGTCTGTTTCTTCTGACGCGTCGCCACCGACCCCTGAATCCGTCGCTGCGGTTTCCGTTGCAGGCTCGGTCGTTGTGTCCTCTGAAACTTCTGATGGCGTTGCGGCGGTTTCGCCTTCAGCCGCGACGACTGCAGCTTCATCAGTGCTCAACGCCCACGGCGCAACGGTGCAAATAACAAGCACGACCATACAGCCAAACGTTGATTGAATTGTGGCCTGAACCAGTCCACTTTCAGAGACAGCTCCGAGAACTTCCTGAGGACTGCGGCCTTTGAGATTAGCTATGAATTCCCGCACCTCTTCGGCAGTTGACGAAGCGTCGGACTTAATCTGCTTCATGTCCGCTGTCAGACTCGTTGACGTCGCCGATGGCTGTTCGAGATGTTTGCGTGTCTCATCCATTTTCAGTCTCCACCATTGCAAATTCTGACTGTACCGTTCTACGAAATTCGCTGTTACTTCTTCGACGTCTTCTTCACATCTTCAACGATATGTACGAGGTCGCCGCCGGCTTCACTGACCGCCTCGATCACCGGTTCGAACCGCAAGGCGACGGCTTCCTGATGCACCTTCAGCAAGACGGTGCGTTCGCCGGACGGAGCGTCACCCAACTGATCCTCAATCGCGGATGCGAGCTGCCCAACGCCAATCTCCTGCCCATTCAGATAAAGTTTATTTTCTGTATCGACCACAACGCTGACCAACGAATGACCGGCCTGTTCAAGATTCTGAGCCTTGGCTGGAGTCCATTGCAAATGGCTGTCGTCCTGAGCTCGGGCCAGGATCACGAAAAAGATCAGCAGATTAAATGCAATGTCCCCCATCGCCATGCTGGGAACTTCCGCTCGTGATGTTCTACGTTTGATCTTCATCGTTAACTGAATTTCAAAGTTACGCGTTCCAGGGTCCCGCCGTCATCTGCCTGCCGGGTTCTCACGGCACGGTCACCGTTTGTTCTTCTTCAAGCTGTAAGGTCACGATTCCCCCAGCGTCTTCGATTTGGCTCGTCACGGCGATCCAGTGGTTATACGGAGTGTCGGGCTTGCTCTTGACGACGACTACCTTCTCAGCAGGATTCGATCGAGCATCCAGTTTCGCCTTGATCCTCGGGCCGAAGTCCTTCGGCGTCACCGGGTCACCATTCAGGAATACTGCCTGCCGGGTCAGTTCGACCGAAATGGTGTCGGTCTGCTGGTCCTTCTGCTCGGTCTGTTCGGCTTTGGGAATTGTCTGCTTGCGACCGCTGTCCGGCTGCACCGATGCACATACGAGGAAAAACACAATCAGATTAAATGCAATATCCCCCGTCGCGCTGGCAGGCGGCTCAATCAAGAGACGAGATTTACGACGTATCGCCATGAAGTCGTTCGTCAAGGAAGGCAGAGACGGGTGGGGTAAAATCAACATCTGGCAGGAGACCGTCTGGCACAACGAGGCCTGGCAGTCCAGCGGAGTGAGCTTCAGAATCTAATCCTCACCAGTCTACCACGAATTCCCGTTGGAAAGAAAAGCCAGCGACGATGAAATTTTTAAGCCCGTCAGCCATATCTCGTCCGCATCCATCCGACCCCTGACTGGCTTGGTTGTTCGGCTCGATTGACCTATTCTCGATCGCTTCGATTCTCATGCTATCCGACTTTGACGTCGCTCGACGATCCGCAATCCGGGAAACCACCTGATGGGTGAAGTCTTTCAAACTCTGGACATTGTCTTTTTCTTCACGGCGCTGATCGGTGTCATGGTCATTGGTTTGATTGCTGGCCGAAAAGAAGAGACGTCCGAAGACTACTTTCTCGCCGGCAGGACAATCCCGTGGTGGGGAGTCGCGGGGTCGATCTACGGTTCCAACGTCAGCGCCAACCACATGGTCGGGATGATGGGAGTCGGATTCAGCATCGGGTTCTTTCAAAGCCATTTCGAACTGGGTGCAATTCTGGGCTTGATGGTCCTTTGCTATTTCTTTCTGCCGGTCTATCGTCGACTTGGTGTGTACACGCTCTCAGAGTATCTCGGCAAACGCTACGACGACCGCAGCCGAGTCTCTTACGCAATCATCATGGTCATCATTATGGCTGTCGTACAGATGGTGCCCGGACTTTACATCGGCTCGCGAACGATCTGTGTTCTGCTCGGAGGTGACGCCGTTGAAGAAGTTGCCCAGCCCGCTGCCACGCAGCACGCCGCAGTTGAGTCCGCAGTTGAGTCCGCAGTTGAGTCCGCAGACACTACGGCTTCAAATACTGCCGACGACGACGCACCGGCTTCAAGTGGAAAAGTTGCCGGATCAACCGAAACGGCTCCTACAAAGACGAAGGTCAAATTCCACTACTACGCATTATTCGTCATACTGCTCGCCGGAATCTCGGCAGCGTACACAATTTTCGGAGGACTGAAAGCTGTCGTCTGGACGGACTTCATGCAGTCCATGCTGCTGCTGGTTGCCGGAATCGCCATTGCGATTCTGACATTCAAAGAACTCGGAGGCTGGGGCGAGATGATGCGTCTCGATCAGGCCGAAGCTCGCAACCTGCAGAGAATGCACGTCTATCTTCCATCCAACAACCCGGACCTGCCGTGGACTGGCGTGCTGACCGGCCTGTTCGCGATGCACTGCTTCTACTGGGGAACAAACCAGTTCATCGTTCAACGCGCCCTTGGAGCCAGGTCTGATTCCGACGCCAACCTCGGCATTATCGCCGCCGGATTCCTGAAACTGCTGATCCCGTTTTTCGCGATTGCTCCAGGGGTCGCCGCGTTCTACCTGTTCCGCGACAAGATGCCCGACCGAACGATCTCGCCCGACGCCGTATTTCCGGAATTGGTCATGTACGTCATCCCGGCCGGCTACGGTCTCGTCGGAATCATCGGAGCGGGATTGATCGGCGCGATCCTTTCGTCAATCGACTCGATGATGAACTCAGCGGCCACCATCGTCACGATGGACATCTACCAGAAATACATAAACCCCAACGCAACCGATAAACAACTGATTCGAGCCGGCCGCATCTCGATCATCGGCTTCGTACTGCTGGCAACTCTGCTGGCGTTATTCATCATGGACCCGAACTCTGACAAGAACTTCTTCCTGCAGATCGTCAACTACCAGAACTACCTGACGCCGGGAATTCTTGTTGCCTTCTTCATGGGTATGTTCTGGAAACGCGGCACCGCCACGGGAGCCTTCTGCGCCATCATCGCCGGCGTTGTTCTTTCGTGGGCAGCCGTCGAAGTTTACGACAGTCAGTACGGAATGCCTCGACCGTTCTACGACGTCCTGGCTGGCCAGACCACCGTCGAAGAGATCAACATCAACAAACTTCCAGACCGATACACGAAAATGTCGCATGACGAACTGCGGCCGGTCATCGAGGGTCTCAGTTCAAAGTTCACTTCCGTTTCGCGAACGTTCGGCCCCTCTTTGAACTTCTTCCATCGAGTCGTTTTCGTGATTCCGCTTTCCGCGCTACTACATATCATCGTAAGTATGATGACTCGTCCGGACGAGGAAAAAAGCCGCCTCAACTGGACGGATGTGGGAGGACATCGACCATCGGACCTCAGGAATCTGGTCGTCCAAATTCTGGGAACCATCGCCATTTTTGCAGTCCTCGCTGTACTGATGGTTTACGAGACAATTAATCCTGGTGCGGCTTCGTGTCTCGCTGGTGTCGTGACGTTTGCGTCATTCCAGCGGCACATTTCGCTGAACCGACGAACCACCGTAGATGACTCGGGTACCGAGTCAGTCGTCCCACTACCAAGCGATGACCGCTTCTGGGCCAGCCTGCTGTGCTCAGCCGCCGTCTTCCTGCACTACTTCTATTATTAACCACCCCACTTCTATTATTAACCACCTCACACCCATTCCTTACCGAGGATAATTCGAATGACTACCCGACTCGCTGGAATCATCTGCAGTACCGTATTGCTGGTGCTGCCTGCCTTCACGCAGGCAGAAGATAAAGCCACTGACAAACCTGCCACGAAGAAAACAGAAGTCAAGACCGTCGAAGTCGCGATAAAGGGAGGGTTGAAGCTCAACGTGCCTGAAATCTGGAAACAGAGCAAGCCGAGCAGTCGGCTTCGACTGGCTCAGTTCACCATTCCAAAGTTAAAAGGCGACACCGAAGACGGCGAGCTGGCTCTGTTCAACTTCGGAGCTGGCGGCGGAGCAAAAGCCAACATCGATCGCTGGGTTGGACAGTTCCAGACGAACGAACGCGAAGTCAAAGTCAAAGAAGGCGCCCTCGAAACCGGCCGTTACTTCTTCGTTGAAATCTCCGGCACGTACAATAAGCCCATCGGACCGCCGATCGCTCGCCAGACCAAAGCTGCGCCAGGATCGCGCATGCTGGGAGTCATCCTCGGCATCGAGGACAAAGGAATTTATTTCTTCAAGATGACTGGCCCCGACAAGACGGTCGCCGCTCAAGCGTCCGCATTGAAGAATTCATTCGGAGCTGACGCAAAAAATGAGAAAGAAGTCGAGCTGGACGAGCTTCGCTGAAGCCCGAGCACAACGCGAATCAGCCAACGGAACAGACGCGGCAAGATTTCAACAGGGGATCGCAGAGGTGAACAAGGTTGGCGTTTGCTGGCTCAGTTGCCTCTGCAATTTCCCGTTGTCTTTATCGTGACGCCTTTTGTTCCCGTGCGTCGCCTCAGCTTTCCAGCAGGCTGCAGTACCTTGACGGTCTCCGCCCCTCAAACTAACGTCATCAATCAGACGAATAATATGCCGTACGCCTATCTTGTTTTACTTATACATTGTCGTTTATGTCGTTTCGCAATTTCGAACTCTTCTGCGAAGTCGCAGATTGCCGCAGCTTTTCAAAGGCGGCGGACCGGCGGGGGGTTTCCCAATCGTCCGTCAGCCAGGCTGTCGCACATCTCGAAAAGCAGTTGGAGCTGGTACTGATCGACAGAAGCCACCGACCGTTGGCTTTAACTCCCGCCGGACAAAGGTATTTCGAAGGCTGTCGCGAGCTGTTGGCCGGGTTCGAACGCCTCGAGACTGAGGTGCAAGCAGTAGCGGGGCGAGTTACGGGAAAGCTCCGAGTCGCCGCCATTTACTCCATCGGTTTGCTTCAGATGGACTCGTACGTCCACCATTTTGAAGCCGCTTTTCCCGGCGTCGACCTGCGTGTCGAATACGTCCATCCCGAACAGGTTTACGATCAAATTCGTACCGAATTTGCGGACATCGGACTGGTCTCGTTTCCGAAAGACTCGGCAGAATTCGCGGCGATTCCGTGGCAGGAACAATCGTTTTCTCTGATCGTACATCCAGACCATCCGCTGGCGAAACGGGCCGCTGAAGGGTACCATTCCGCACCGATCGAGGCTGTCCAAAGCGAGGACCTCGTGAACTTTACGTCCGAGCTGAAAGTCAGAAAACAGCTCGATCGGTGGCTGCGTGCGGCAGGGGTTTCGCCGAACGTGGTCCACGAATTTGATAACGTCGAGCAAATCCGGCGGGCCGTTGAAGACGGCGTCGGAGTCGCCCTGCTTCCTGAAGCAACGGTGAAGCGAGGCGTTGAGACCGGCTCGCTGGTCAGTCTCAAACTGGAAAACGTAGAGTGGTTTCGACCGCTCGGTGTTATTCATAAGCGGAATCGGAGACTCAGTAACGCGGCAGACAGGTTTGTGGAGCTGATTCACGAAGACCTGGAAACGCTGCGAAACACTGATTCGAAAGAGTCTCCCCGCGAGGGTCGCGCAGGGAATCGCGGCCCAAAATTGACCGCCTCGACCTGAGCGTCGATACGATCGACGGCGGGTGTCTCATCTGAGAGGAGACTCCTCACCGTCACCTGGCCGAGCGTCTCACGATGAGATTCTCAACCGACACGGAAGAAAACAAAGACGCAACGTTCGTTATAAAGCGAGAGTATTTCGATGACCGATCCGGCCCAAATCTTGACCGATCAGCAGTACTTCACCGACGCCTTTCGAAACGGACGCCTACCCGCCAAACGTGGCTTGTACGACCCAAAAGACGAAAAGGAAAACTGCGGCGTCGGCTTCGTTGCGCACATCAAGGGCGTCCCTTCGCGACAGATCATCGACGATGCCGATCGCATGGCTCTGCACATGACTCATCGCGGTGCCTGTGGCTGCGAAGAAAACACCGGCGACGGCGCGGGAATGCTCACCGGTCTGCCCTACGAAATGCTTGAGAAGGTCGCGAAGAACGATCTGGGCGCCGACCTGCCCGAACGAGGCCGCTACGGAACTGGCGTCGTCTTCATGCCGACCAACGATACCGAGCGTGAAAAAGTTCGCTCGATCGTCAACGCAATCATCGAAGAACGCGGACAAAAACTGATCGGCTGGCGTGAAGTGCCTGTCGATCCGTCAGGTGCCAACGTTGGCCCCACCGCCCTGCTCTGCATGCCGAATTTTGAACAGCTCTTCATCGCAGCCGCCGACGGTCTCGATCAAGATGCGTTCGAACGCGAATTGTTCATCATCCGAAAATACGCCAGCCGCAGGATTCGCGTCGAAAGCGAACTCGACCAGAACCTGATGTTTTACGTCAGCTCGCTCTCGACGAAGGTCATCATCTACAAGGGTATGCTGATGCCCGAGCAGGTCACACCATTTTACAAAGATCTGCAGGACCCCGACTACACCTCGCACCTTGCGATGGTTCACTCGCGATTCTCGACGAACACGTTCCCCAGTTGGGACCGTGCTCAGCCATGCCGCTTCATGGCCCACAACGGCGAAATCAACACGCTTCAAGGCAACGCCAACTGGATGTTCGCTCGCCAGGGCGTGATGGAGAGCGACCTCTGGGGTGACGACATCCGCAAACTCTGCCCGATCATCGAGCCCGAATGCTCGGACTCTGGTAACTTCGACAACGCACTGGAGATGCTCTACCACTCCGGGCGAACGCTCCAGGAAGCCGTGATGATGATGGTACCGGAAGCCTGGCAGAACCATCACTCGATGTCTGAAGAGAAGCGAGCGTTCTACGAGTACCACTCCGCTCTGCAGGAACCGTGGGATGGCCCGGCGTCAATCTCATTCACTGACGGCCACTACATCGGGGCCTGTCTCGACCGCAACGGCCTGCGACCAAGCCGCTTTTACGTGACACACGACGACAAAGTCATCATGGCTTCAGAAGTCGGAGTGATCGAAGTCGATCCTGCGAACGTCAAGACCAAAGGACGATTGCAGCCCGGCAAAATGTTCCTCGTCGATTTCGAAGAGGGTCGCATCATCGCAGACGAAGAACTGAAAGCTTCGGTCGCCGCAAAACGTCCGTACAGGAACTGGCTGAAAAATCAAAGCCTGCACCTTGAAGAACTCCCGAAGCAGGAAACGGCCCCACTCTACGACGAGAGAGAATTGCTCAGCCGGATGCAGGCATTCGGATACACGACCGAAGCGCTGCAGTTCATGCTGATGCCAATGCTCCGCGAAGCTCGAGATCCGATCGGCTCGATGGGCAACGACGCGGCGCTGGCCTGCCTCTCCGACAAGCCTCGGCTGTCGTACGAATACTTCAAGCAGTTGTTTGCTCAAGTGACCAACCCTCCGATCGATTCGATTCGAGAAGACATCATCATGTCCCTCGAATGTTACATCGGCCCGGAAGGTAACCTGCTGGACTCGACCGACGAACAGGCTCATCGACTGTGCGTGCCGCATCCGATTCTCACCAACGAAGAATTGGCCAGCATCAAGAGCCTCTCCTACCGCGGGTGGAAATCCACCACCATCGACATCACATATCCGCGTTCGGAAGGTGCAGCGGGACTCGGCCCGGCGATCGATCGTGTCTGCAACGAAGTCACACAAGCAATCAACGACGGCTTCAGCCTGGTTGTTCTATCCGATCGAAACATCAGCCCCGACCGAGTCCCCATCAGCTCGCTACTGGCGACCGGTTCGGTTCATCATGCACTTGTCCGCCAGGAGTTGCGAACCCGCATCGGACTTGTTCTGGAGTCCGGCGAAGCTCGCGAAGTTCACCACTTCTGCCTGCTGACTGGATACGGAATCGACGCCATCAACCCGTACCTCGCCTTCGAATCACTTCGTCAGGCACGCATCGACGGGCTACTCGAAGCCGAGTACACCGACGAAAAGATCGTCCCCGCGTACCGCAAGGCTGTCGCGAAGGGCATGCTCAAAGTCATGGGCAAGATGGGCATCTCGACACTGGCCTCTTACAAGGGTGCTCAGATTTTCGAAGCCGTCGGCCTGAACTCAGAGGTCGTCGAAAAGTGCTTCGTCGGAACAGCCAGCCGCATCGCTGGAGTCGGTTTCGATGTCCTTGCTGAAGAAGGCATCCGCCGGCACGAACTCGGCTTCCCAACACGAGAGACTCAGTCGCTGCCGATCCTTCCAAACGACGGACAGTACCACTGGCGGAAAGAAGGCGAAGCTCACGCCTGGAACCCTCACACGATTTCCGAAATTCAGAACGCAGCCCGCAATGGCGACAAGGATGCCTACAAGCGATTCAGCGACCTGGTCAACAATCACAATAACAAAGCATGTTTCCTGCGAGGCCTGCTGAAGTTCAAAAAACGAGATTCGGTTTCGCGGGACGAAGTCGAACCGGCCAGCAGCATCGTAAAACGGTTCTGCACTGGAGCAATGAGCTACGGGTCGATCTCAGCCGAAGCTCACGAGACTCTGGCCGTCGCCATGAACGTCATGGGAGGAAAGAGTAACACCGGCGAAGGCGGAGAAGATTACCAACGCTTCGTTCCATACGAAGCACTCTCCGAAGATCACGAATCTGTCGTTGACAGTCTGAAGCAGTTCGACGAGGAAGCGGCAGAGCGTCGCACGAATGAATACTCGAAACGGTCCTACATTAAGCAGGTCGCGTCTGGACGGTTCGGCGTCACAAGCTGGTACCTGACTAACGCCAACGAGTTGCAGATCAAAATCGCTCAGGGAGCGAAGCCTGGCGAAGGCGGAGAACTTCCTGGTCACAAGGTCAACAAGATCATCGCCGCGACGCGTCATTCGACGCCGGGCGTTGGTCTGATCAGCCCGCCGCCTCACCACGACATCTACTCTATCGAAGATCTCGCGCAATTGATCTTCGACCTGAAGAATGCTAATCCGAGTGCCGCCGTCAGTGTAAAGCTTGTCTCCGAAGTGGGAGTCGGCACGATCGCCGCCGGCGTCGCCAAAGGTCACGCCGACAAAATTCTGATCGCCGGTGCCGACGGCGGGACAGGTGCATCACCATTGACCAGTATCAAGAACGCCGGGCTGCCATGGGAACTCGGCATCGCCGAAACTCACCAAGTCCTCGTCATGAACGACCTGCGAAGTCGAGTTCGCCTCGAAACGGACGGGCAAATCAAGACCGGACGAGACCTCGTTATCGCCGCTTTGCTGGGTGCTGAAGAATTCGGTTTCGCGACAGCTCCACTCATTACGATGGGCTGCATTATGATGAGGAAATGCCATCTCAACACCTGCCCGGTCGGGATCGCAACTCAGGACCCGGAACTTCGCAAGAAATTTGCCGGCAAGCCGGAACACGTAATCAACTACCTGTTCATGGTGGCTGAAGAAGCTCGCGAGATTATGGCAACACTCGGCTTCCGCACGATTAACGAAATGGTTGGCCACGTCGAAGCTCTGGAAATCGACGACGCCGTTGATCACTGGAAAGCAAAGGGTATCGACCTGACACCGATCCTGACTCCAGCCGTAAAACCGCACGAAAATGTTGGCACTTACTGCACAATCTCGCAAAACCACGGTCTCGAAGAAGTCCTTGACAACGAGTTGATCAAAAAAGCATGGGGAGCGATCCACGACAAGACACCGACCCGCTTCACTATCAAAATCGAAAATATCGACCGAGCGTTCGGAACGACTCTCAGCCACGAAGTATCCAAGAAGAACGGTGAGCACGGTCTGCCTGATGACACGATCCATATCGACGCCAAAGGGTCGGCCGGTCAAAGCCTTGGTGCATGGCTCGCTTCAGGTGTCACCATCGAACTGGAAGGCGACGCCAACGACTACGTTGGCAAAGGCCTCTCCGGCGGGCGAGTCATCATCTACCCTCCAAAAGAAGCCACGTTCACTCCGGAAGAAAATATCATCATCGGCAACGTTGCTCTCTACGGAGCGACCGAAGGTGAAGCCTTCTTCCGCGGCATGGCCGCCGAACGATTCTGTGTCCGCAACTCTGGAGCACGCACGGTCATTGAAGGTGTCGGTGATCACGGACTTGAATACATGACCGGCGGTCGAGTCGTCGTCCTCGGACAAACCGGTCGAAACTTCGCAGCCGGCATGTCCGGTGGAGTCGCTTACGTCTTCGCTGAAGACAAAGAGACCTTTCGACTCAACTGCAACCTTGGCCTCGTCGATCTCGATCCAGTCGAAGCAGAAGAAGACATCGCCGAACTGAAAGAGCTGATCGAAAAGCACAGCAACTACACCGGCTCGACGGTTGCGGCGAACATCCTCGACACATGGGGCGTTTCTCTACCGAAATTCATTCGGGTGATGCCGCGAGATTACAAACGGGCTCTGGAAGAACTTGCTGCTGAACAGGCAGCCGAAGCAGAGACTGCCCAGCCTTAGAAAACAGGGTGCGTCTCGACGCACCTTCGCGGGCCGCTGATTTCAATGCATCAAGACACATCCTGCAAAGCCCGTCAAACTTCCACGACAATACAACAACGAAGCCAGCGTAAGAGTAAAAGATAGAAAGTGAGCAGGAGCAATGGGTGACCCACGCGGGTTCATGACCGTTGATCGAAAAACATACACCGAACGGGATCCGGCCGAACGTATCGGCGACTGGGATGAGTTCCACCTTGAACTGCCCGTCGCAGAACTGCAGGGCCAGGGTTCCCGCTGTATGGATTGCGGAGTTCCGTTCTGCCATACCGGAGATCTGATTGCCAACATGGCTGCCGGTTGCCCGGTGCAGAATCTGATCCCCGAATGGAACGACCTCGTTTACCGCGGCCACTGGCAAGAAGCTCTCGATCGACTCCACAAGACTAACAACTTCCCCGAGTTCACCGGCCGAGTCTGCCCCGCTCCGTGTGAAGGTTCGTGCGTCCTGGGAATCCACGAGCCGCCCGTCACGATCAAGCAGATCGAACGAAACATCATCGACAAAGGCTTCGAAGAAGGCTGGGTCAAATCATCAGCTCCAGAAGTCCGCACTGACAAAAAAGTCGCCGTCGTTGGTTCTGGTCCCGCCGGACTGGCTTGCGCCGCCCAGCTCAACAAAGCCGGTCACCTGGTCACCGTCTTCGAACGTGCCGATCGGATCGGCGGGTTGCTCATGTACGGCATCCCGAACATGAAGCTCGAAAAAGAAAGAGTTGTTCAGCGACGAGTCGACCTGCTGGCCAGCGACGGAGTCACCTTCAAGACGAGCACGGAAATCGGCAGGGATGTTTCCGCAAAGCAGCTGATGGACGACTTCGATGCCGTCGTACTTTGCGTCGGAGCCACCAAGCCGAATGATTTCTTCGCGAAGACTCCGGGGCGAGACCTCACGGGAATTCATTTCGCGATGGAATTCCTCACAAAGAACACCAAGAGTCTACTCGACTCCAGGCACGAAGACGGGCAGTACATCGACGCGGCGGGCAAAGACGTCATCGTTATCGGTGGAGGCGACACCGGAACAGACTGCATCGGCACCTCGCTCCGCCACGGTTGCAACTCACTGGTGACGTTTGAAATTGTCCCACAATCTCCAAACGAACGAGCCCCGAATAACCCCTGGCCACAGTGGCCGCGAATCATGCGAGTCGATTACGGCCATCAGGAAGCAGCCGCGAAGTTCGACTATTCACGAGTCAAAGGAAAACAACTGTCCGGTGACCCACGTGAATTCTCAATCCAAACATCCGAATTCACTGGCGACGCCGCTGGCAACTTGACCGGTGTCAAAACAGTCCGAGTCGACTGGAGCAAGCCTCAGGAAAACGGTGCCCCGTTCACCGTCGTCGAAGGCAGCGAACAGGAATGGCCGTGTGATTTGATTTTCATGGCACTGGGCTTCAGCGGCCCGGAACAGATCATCGCTACAGAACTCGGTCTGAACACCGACGGACGATCCAACTTTGCGGCGGAATACGGAAACTACGCCACCAACATCGAAGGCGTTTTCGCCTCAGGCGACTGTCGCCGAGGTCAGAGCCTGGTCGTATGGGCCATCAACGAAGGCAGAGAAGCTGCACGAGAATGCGATCGCTTCCTGATGGGCTCAACGAAGCTACCATAACCAAGTCGGAGAACCGCAGGGTCGGCACCGCCCACCTGCCGAGTATTGGTGGTGAGCCATGCTCACCCTACGCAAGTCACGACGACTCCGTCGACTCATTTCCTTCAAGCCTGCTCAACCTCGTTTCGAGATCGTCGACACGATCGCGGAGCCGAGCCACCTCGTCCTGAATGACAAAGCCAAGTTTAATTCCGACCTTAAGTACCGTCTGGGCAGGGCAGGCGACGGTATCCTCGGAAAACTGCACCTGAGTCAGCCAGACCAGCCCATCGCCCGTTTGGACCAGCGCACCTCGTTCGGCTTCAGTATGCAGTACTCGCCCAACCGCTCCTCGCCAGGGAAGGTGCTTCTCCAACTCCGCTCGCCACACGATTAGTTTGCGGCCCTGGTGCCAGGTATACGCTCCCGGGTGGGGAGTCGACGCGGCGCGGATCAGCGTGTGGATGTCGTCACTCGATTGATACCAGTCCAGCAACCCATCATCGATGCTCCGTCGACCATTGTAAGTCGCCAGAAATTCATCCTGAGGCCGCGGATTCCAGACGCCTGATAGCAATTCCGGCAGCCAGCGATCTAAACCCGTCTCCGTCGCGGCGACAAGTTTCCTCTCAACATCGGACGCATAGTCATCCGGAGCAACCTCAAACGTCTCCTGCACAAAAATCGGCCCAGAGTCGACGCCTTCGTCAATCATAAAGAATGTCGCCGCTCCCGGTTGTCCGTCAAGCGTCAACCACGCCAGCGGAGCCCGACCGCGACCGACCGGCAGAAACGTCGGATGAAACCCGACACACCCGCGCTTCGGAATCGACATCATCTCGTCGCGGACAAGCTGCGAAAGCCCGACAACGAACATCAGGTCAGGCTGCCACTCTCGGACCTGTTCGACAATTTCCGAATCATTGATGTTACGAAACGTTTCGCATGGAATTCCGTGCGGCTCAGCCAATTCGCCGAGTGGCGAAAATGCAGTGACCGTGTGCGAAGACTCGTTTCGCAACTGCAGCACGCCGACAATTTCCGCTCCGTGGCGAACCAGAGCCTCAAGAGTCTGATGAGTGCTGACCGTCGCTCCCGCGACAACAATTCGCATAATGAGTCGATCCGATAAATCGGCACGAAGTAGAAGTAGGCCGAATCAAGCGTAATGCCGCTCCGGCAACATCAGATCATCCAGCATATCATTGCTGCCGGAACATCGTCGCTTCGCTCCTGGATCCGGCCTGCAAACTTTAACTCAGGAAATCGCTGCATTCACAGTGGCCACAGCGTCGGCGCAGAGCTTTGTGGAGACATCGGCGCCCTGGGCTTCAGCAATGACTCGAATGATTGGTTCTGTATTGCTGGCTCGAACCTGAACCCAGCAGTCGGACCAGTCGAGTCTGAGACCGTCGCCGGTTGTTGCCTCTGCATCCTGATAGGCTGTCTGCAAAGCTTCGCAGGCGGCGCCGACCCGGTCGGTGGGACACTCGATCTTGTCTTTGGTGATCGTGTAACTCGGCAATGCGTCCGCCCACTCGGCGAGCGTTCGGTTCCCGTCAGCCAGACCGTCCAGCACGTAGGCCATTGAAACGAAACTGTCTCGCACGTACCCGACCTTTGGCTCGATCACTCCGCCGTTGCCTTCTCCGCCCAGGATCGCATTCTTTTCTTTCATCATCGCCGTAACGTTGGCCTCGCCGACGGCCGATCGATGGAACGTCGAGTTGTGGTTCGATGCAATGTCCGCGTTGATTCGGCTGGTCGAACCGTTCACGACGAACTCGCCGGGCGTACGAGCCAGGACGTGGTCGGCGGCCAGAGCCAAAGTCAGTTCTTCTCCGATGTATCGACCGTTGTTGTCGACGATGGCCAGGCGATCGGCATCGGGATCCTGAGCAAAACCAACGTCCGCCCCGACTTCACGGACGGCATCGCACAGTCCACTCAGATTTCCTTCTGTCGGTTCGGGGATGTGTTCGAACTTTCCGTCAGCCGTGTCACCCAAAACGACCACTTCGCAACCGAGTTCATCTTGCAGCAACCTCGGAGTCGACACTGCACCCGAGCCGTGGTTGCAGTCCAGGACGACTTTGAAGTTTCGAGCTTTGATCGCGTCGGCGTTGACCAGCTTCAGCACGCGTTCGATGTGCGGAGCGGCCGGGTCTTCGCAGGTTTCGACTTCGCCCAGCCGATCCCACGAGACATAGTTGAATTCCTGAGACTCAATCAGCCCAATCAGCTTCTCGCCGAGTTCTCGATTGAAGACCGAACCATCCGATGAGAACGGCTTAAGTCCATTCCACTGAACGGGATTATGGCTGGCCGTAATCTGCAAACCGCCAGCCGCCTTGAGATGCGTGACCAGAACTCCACAAGTCGGCGTGGTCGCGATTCCCGCATCCACGACTTTGCAGCCAGTCGCAGTCAAGGCCGAAATCACCGCATGCTTAACCATCAGTCCTGTCGAGCGCCCATCCCGGCTGACAACCACAGTCCCGCCGTTAAATATCGTCCCCAGCGCCGACGCAAACCGAACAAGATATTGAGGATCAAGCCCATCCCCAATCACCCCGCGCAAGCCCGAAATGCTAAGAATCCGTTCCACCATCTCATTCGCTCCTTCCGATTTGTGTGCCAATCAGTGGAGCGTAAAACACAGCCCCCTTGCTGTCTACGTGCTGTCACATACATCAAGTCTCGCATGGGTTTGGTGGCGATGTCGACTGCGGCGAGACCCTACGTGAATGTTCTGTTGATCGCATGTCTTAAGTGGCGGCGGTGACCAAAGCGAAAACCGGCGAAGGCGCCGGCAACAAGGCCTGATCGGCCGACTGGGAACGCAAACATCATTGCTACCGCGCCTTTTGCCCAGTTATCAATTGGATCTCCTGAACGTCCTGGTTTCGGTGCTGCGATCTGTCCTGTAATTGCATCCCAGTTGGTCCACACCAGTCCGAACAGCACGTACGCCAAAACTGTCCCGACGGCAGCACCGAGAGTCGTCCAAAGCGCAATCCAAAGCCATGATTTCATTTTCTCGACAGCAGGGAAAGGAGTCGATGTCTGCTTTGATGTCATTCGGTTAATCTCATAAGGAACGCGATTGATTTCCGACCGGCTAATTTAGCTCAACCACGGCTAGCTCCGAAAGATTCTTTCGGGGCGGTGAAGCCGCAATCAGCAGAAGCTCAAGGCTGAGTCTGAGCATTCAAGACTATTGTTGCTCTACGACCTCGATTGTGAGCAATCCAGGCCACCCTCTTGTTGCTACGCTTTAGTCGGAACAGGCTGCTTCGGGAAGTTTCTCCGCCTGATTGCAGGAATGATCGATTCCCTATCAGCCTGCCAGTGATTTCAGTCGATCCATCAGGCTGACGACGTCCGCGAGCCTGGCTTGCAATAGTCGCTCGTCGATCAGGAATTCGCTGCTGGTCAGGTCGGCGAGTTCTACTTCTGAGTAATACTCGCGGTCCTCGGAAGTGATGTCACCAGGTTCGTCGCCGGTGCGAGCGTGGATGAGGTTTCGGATGGAGACGAGTTCCATGCTCACAGATCGGTCGCACAGTATTCTGAGAGCCAGTCGGCGGCGAGTGCTTCTTTCGGTCCTTCCGCCAATTCGAGTTTTCGAGGCTGCGGTTTGAGACACGACTGTTCCGCCAACGTGCCGCTCGACGATGCGTTTGATTTCTCCGGCTTCGATTCGCTCGACCAGTTACCACGGAATGTGTTGCTCTTCTCCGTAGCGGATGACCGGCTCCATCCGGTTGGTTTCGCTGTTCCAGTCAGAACGATCTCCGGCAGCGGAAATCGTCAGGCCAGTCGCGTCAACGGCCAACAGAGTTCTGGGACGAAGAATGGTTCGCGTGGCGGGATAAACGATGCTCAAGCCGATCGCCAACAGGATCATAAACACAATCCACGAGTCGCTAGCCTCGGCGGTCGCTCCGGGAATGTTGTGTAGAAATCGCAGGTCAATCGCCAGATAGAGTAGACCGATCCCCACCGGCAACCATGCAAGAGCCGACCAGCGTTTTGTACGAATCGTGAATCCAGAGTCAGTCAACTTTTGCTTCATCCTCCGTCGGACCTCGACCAAACTCAATTCTGTGACCATCGGGATAATTAAATTCGAAGCTGCGGAGTCCGATTTCCGGTTGAGAGACTGGCGGATCGCAGCTCAGCCCATTCTTTGTGAATTCTTCGTACACAGAATCAACATCCGGCACGATCACCAGCAGAGACGCTTCTTCGATATCGCCCGCTCCGTGCTCGCTGAGGTGAGCAATCAGCGGCCCACGACTGACACTGGCGTAAGCCGGAAAGTCTTCTTCGAACCGGTGAACCCGGTCTTTATTGAAGCCAAGTACGTTACAGTAAAAGTCGATGCTCGCCTCGGCATCTTTAACTCTTAGAATCGGTGTAAACCCGGTCCAGCCCTCTGTCATGTCGTTGCTCCGTCGGTCTCAATCCAATTTCGCGAAGAAGTACATCTTCCATAGTAATCACTCAGCAGTATCGACATCCTCACTCCGCCGCACAGCGCAAACTCCAGGATGCTGGCGACTTACCCTCTCATCTGACACTGGACGACTGCCGCCGTGGTTGCAATGCCACCGCTGCACTCCACAATCTCAAGTCAGGCATAGCCGATCATCCCGCAACAACTTAAACATTGCTAAATGCGTGACAATCTGGGACTCGCTGAGACTCTTCATATGGATCAGAACAATTCAAAGCAAACTCGCGTTTGGCTTCCGTGTCTCCTAATTGGAGGGTTCGTCGGTGCGGCTGTCGTGTTCGTAGTTATGAACTCGAGCACGCCTGATAGAGCCAGTCAGTTTATCCCATTCCCAGATTCAATTGATCGCCCTGCTCCCGGATATGTCGGAATCGAAGCTTGTCGTGAGTGTCACGCTGAACGAGTTAATGAATTCTGCCAGACAAATCATTTCAGAACGTCAAGGCCGATCGATCCTTCAGAGTGGCTGTCACGGACGGTTGAAGGAGACAACACCTACCGGTCAAGAAATACGAACTGCTGGTTTGAAATGTCGATGGCCAATGATCAGCTTTATCAGACTGCATTTACGTTAAACGCCAATGATGGCAGTTCAGTGAGAAGACGGGAACAGGCCGAGATTGTTGTCGGAGCTGGGGCAGTCGACGAGATTCTCTTTTACTGGCAGGATCGCCATTGTTTCCAGTTGCCGATCGCCTATCTGAATCCCATTCAAGCGTGGGGCAACTCACCTGGTTTCAAGGACGGCGTTGCTGATTTTTCAAGACCCGTGCTGCCACGCTGCCTTGAATGCCACAACACCTGGTTCGACTACCAGGCGGGAACGGGCAACGAATACCACATCGAAACAGCAATGCTTGGCATTTCCTGCGAACGTTGCCACGGTCCTGGCCAAAAGCACGTTGATCACCATCGTTCGATGGGCGACTCGTCTGATGAAATCGATGCCGCACACATCGTAAGCCCCTACGAGCTAACGCGAGAGCAGCAAATCGCACTGTGTGCGCACTGCCACGGCAATGCAAACATCCGAACAAGCCCTCCCTTTTCGTGGCGTCCGGGTGACCTCGTTGAAGATCACTACCGAGTCACTACCGGAGGCTTCCCCGAGGATAACCATACCGCAAACCACGTCAATTATTTGAGCGAATCGAGCTGTTTTCAGAATTCACAAATGACGTGCGTGAGCTGCCACGATCCACACATCCAGGAGGATTCGAAGCTGGTGAGGTCGTTCGAAGTCTCGTGTGGAAGCTGCCATAAGACCGACGACTGTTCAAAACAGGCCACTCTTCCTGAGTCTGTCCGTGGGTTATGCGTCAACTGCCACATGCCAGAAAAATCTGTTGTAAACATCAACTTCAGTCTGGCAGACGACGATTTCGTACCACTCATCTACCGTCATGAGCACCGGATAGGAATCTACCCAGAAGCTACATCACAAACTCTTATGGCCTGGCATCAAACTCAGAATAATTCACAAAGTCTTGCAGAAGCAGAGCGTCTCAAGTCCCAACTGATTCAAGAATATCTCGAGCAAGCAAGTCAGCTTGAAAAAGAAACCCGTTTCGTCGCCGCAAGTGCTTTCCTACGCGAAGCGTTGCGACTCAATCCGTCGGAGAAAACTCAGGCGAAACTGTCAAAGTTCAAAAAAGTTCGTCGAAAAATCAACGAACTACGCGACGGGGCCACACTTCACTTGCAAGAGGGCCGTAGGGGGAAAGCAATCACATCATTGCAAGAACTACTCAAGCTGAAACCAAACGAGACGATGGCACACGGTGCTCTTGGAGTGGCATACGCGATGGATGGGCAGATTGATTTCGCAATCACCCAGCTCACACTCATGAAACAATTCGACCAGACAACCGCCTACCCGGATGCAACAATTGGGTCGATTCACCTTCAAAATCGTAGCTACGCAAAATCTGTGGCGGCGTACCAGGCGGCAATTGAGAAAGAGCCATTTAATGCCGCAGTTCGAGTCGCATTCGCCCGAGCGCTCATGGCAGCAGGTGAATCTCTCCGTGCTGAAGAACAATTAAAAATCGCAATTGAGATTGATCCAACAAACGGTGAGGCAGCGGAAAACATAGTCACTCTGATGCGGAAACGAGGCGCGATCCCTGAAACAATTCAATTTTGTGGAAGCACAATCCCCCAAACCAGACGCGAATGTCGCCTCTTACTCTTCGCCTCACTCGCTGACGCGCTGGCCGACACAGGAAGACTGGACGAGGCGATATTTAGGCTCAACGAAGCAATCCGACTTGCGAATGACATTGCCCCAAAAACCGTCTCACAACTCGAAGCACGGCTCTGGGAATTCGAAAAAATGAAACTTGTAAAGTAGCTATCAACCTTTTCACGATCGGGCCTGCAGCGTTTGGGAATCATAATACGCCGTGCAGTGGGCCGCCCGAAGCAGCGAGCTGGTCAACGCGGCGAGTGACTTCCGGATCTTCGATCAGCGGTGGAGCGTGGTGGGGTTTGATTCTAGCATCGATGACCAGGGAGCCTCGGCAGCCCCAGTGTTTCTGTTCGGTAAATGAGCCGATGCCGTGGATGTCGCTCGCCGGGTTTGACCGAGTGAAGACGACCCAGAGAAAATTCTTCAGTTGTCGTGCGGTGAATTCGCTATCGTCAACGATGACGATCAGCGGGAACGTGCTCAAAGGCGATTGTTCCGAGAAATGCTCACAGAATTGGCGACAGCTTGCGTCGGCACCGTCAGAATTCGGCTGGTAATTCGGACCTTCGACGGCAAGTACACCGGGCGAGCACACTCGCGGGTTACGGAAGCCGTCGGGTAACGAGACGCCTGCAGGAAGCTCGGTGGGCAATTCGCGACGGCGGGGGCCGGCAGCGGCAATGACAACTTTTGAGCCCTGGTTAACTCCCGTACCGCTGTAGTCGAGCGTGTCCATCGTCGTGCGAGTTTGGAAATGGAGATCGCGTCGCCAGTCCACTCGCTCAAGTAGATGCCGCAGGAAGGCGTCGATGTCTTCTACGTCGAGCGCTGGCTGATCTTCGTGAGCGACCATCAGCAGATACTTTGCCAGAGATAACTGGCCCTGGCCCAGGATCGCGTTGGCTTGAGTCAGAATTTCCTGAGGTCGCCGCTGGCCGTCGTATGGCGTGTAACGTTCGCTGCCAATCGCCAGCAGAAGTGGATGCACGCCCGCCGCGTCGACGGCATGGACGGCTTTGACTCCGGGAAGCACGGTCGGAATAATCGGTCCGGTGATCTCGTGAATGATGTCTCCGAAGCCCGTGTCTTCCTGAGGCGGGCGGCCGACGACGGTGAACGGCCAGATGGCGTCCCGTCGGTGGTAGACTTTCTCAACGTTCAGCACGGGAAACTCGTGAGCGAGGCTGTAGTACCCAAGATGGTCGCCGAACGGACCTTCCGGCAGCAGCCTGTCAGGATCAACCGTGCCGCTGATGCAGAAGTCGGCCTCGGCGTAAATTGATGGTCGGCCTGGCTGCCGCACCATTTTGATTCGACGATTCTGGAGAGCTCCGGCGAAAGTCAGCTCCGACAGTCCTTCTGGTAGTGGCATGACAGCCGCCAGTGTCATGGCCGGTGAGCCTCCGACGAAAATATTAACTCGAAACGGCTCGCCCTTCTCGATCGATTTTGCATGATGCACACCAATACTTCGGTGAATCTGGTAATGCAGACCGATCTGCTGATTCGTCACGTAGTCGTTACCGGAAAGCTGTACGCGGTACATACCCAGGTTCGAGTTCATGACACCGGGACGATCAACGTCTTCCGTGTAAACCTGCGGAAGTGTGATGAACGCCCCGCCGTCATCCGGCCAGCTCTTCAACTGCGGAAGCTGATCGATCGTAGTTTCACATTCCATGATCGATCCGCTTCTCGAACTGCGAGGCAGCATGTGGAGCGCCGTGAAGGGGGCTCCGAGATACCGCCACGGTCTCTTCGCACAGGCGGGCGGATCGACCTTCAACTCGACGAGTCGACGGACGGCTTCCATCGCGTCGCGAAACATGAAGTGAACGCGTTTGCGAGTACCAAACAGATTGCTGACCATCGGAAATCGACAGCCCTTTACATTGGAAAAATAGAGCGCCGGCCCGCCTGCTTCGTAGACCCGGCGCTGGATCTCTGCCGCTTCGAGGTGCGCGTCGATCTCCGCCTCGATCCGCACCAGATGCCCGGCCCGTTCGAGATCAGTCACACACTCCCGTAGATTTCGATACCCCATCAGCCTCACCAAAGAACACAGGAAACGAACAGGACAGCGACGCAAGCAGGTCGTCGGTAGGTTTTGTAGACGGAACTCAGTTCTGAAACAAAGCCGAGACACGCATGACGGGATCGCTTGTGACCGGTAAGTTTGCCAGAGAACGCTGTCAAACCTCACTGCAACCTGAGACTCTGCTTCCCATGTTTGAAGTCAACGCTTCCAATGTCCTCGTTTATTTCGCCGACTCCGGTCAACCACAGTGGGAACAGCTCGGGCTCGGTACCGACGCGTTAGCAAAGTCGACGGCTGCCGAACTGGCGTGGGGTGTATCGAACATCGTGATTCGCGTCGACACTCCGGTGCGAAGCTTCGTCGTGAAGCAGTCGCGTGAGCAGTTGAGAACGGAGATTGACTGGTTCAGCCAGCTTGACCGAATCTGGCGTGAGGTTGACGTTCTAAAGACTCTGGCGACGTTGCTTCCGGCCGAGGCCGTTCCGCAAGTTCTGTCAGAAGATCGCGACAACTACCTCTTCACGATGGAAGCGATCGACGCGGATCATCGAGTGTGGAAAGCCGATCTGCTGGACGGTGTTTTCGATTCGTCGATTGCAGAAACCCTGGCGGAGCATCTGGCAGCGATCCATCGCGGTTCGACTGGCAATGCAGAAATTGCAGAGCGAACCAGTGATCAGACAGTGTTCGACGAACTGCGTCTCGATCCCTTTTACCGCTACGTCGCCGAAACGTGCACGCGTTTTTCAGAGCCGCTGAATTCGCTGATCGATCGAACTTCTCAGCGTACCGACTGCCTGGTCCTCGCAGACTTCAGTCCAAAGAACATCCTGCTGACGAGCAACGGGCCGGTGATCGTTGACTTTGAAACCGGCCACTACGGCGATCCGGGGTTCGACATCGGGTTCTTTCTCAGCCATCTGCTGCTCAAAACGGTAAAGCATCATGAGCGGATGGCTGAGGCGATTGTTCCGGCACGGCGATTCTGGCAGATTTACAGCGAACAACTTTCCGCTGATCCCGCTCCAGCATGGCTGATCGACCGGAGCCGTGACTCAGGATTCGAACGCCAGTCGGTCGAGCATCTGGCCGCCTGCACGCTGGCCAGAGTCGACGGCAAAAGCCGTGTCAACTACTTGCATGAACCCTGGCAGCCGGATTTCATTCGCAACTTCTGTGAGGATCTGCTGACAGGCGTGCAACCACGGATAACGGCCGCGTTTGATCTGTTGGAGCGTTCGCTAAAGTCTCGATCCGTGCGGTAGGGTGCGTCTCGCACACACCACAGTGTCGCGTGAATTCATGGTGCTTCGAGACGCACCCTGTATAAAGCTTCACACCTATTCGGACAAAGACTGAGTCTATGACGGAACTGCAAGTCGACAAGTCAGTCGTGAAATCTGAAAGCAACGGTCCACCAGCGTCACTGTCGTTGTGGGACGCGGTGAGCATTATTGTGGGGATCGTCGTAGGGGTGTCGATCTTCAAAGTCCCCGGGCTTATTTTCGCTAATGTTTCGTCGCCGCTGGAAGGACTCATTGCGTGGGGACTCGGAGCGGTCGTTGCAGTGTGCGGAGCGTTGACTTACGCCGAGCTCGCCACGCTGCATCGAAGAACCGGTGGCGAGTACGTTTATCTTTCACGCGCCTACGGACCGCGGATGGGATTTCTGTTTGGATGGGCTCAGCTAACCGGAGTTTTCAGCGGCAGCATCGGAACAATGGCTTACGTCTTTGCTGATTACGCCATCGTTTTGCTCAAGTGGGACGCTTCGTCCGGACTTGGGCTCGCACTGTTTTCCGTTCTCCTGCTGACAACGCTGCATATTCTCGGGGTGAAGACAAGCACGATGGTTCAGAACGTACTGACACTTTCGAAGCTGATCGGCCTGGTCATGCTGCTGGCAGTTGGGTTGCTTGCTGGTTCGGGAGAATCACTGACCACCGAAATGCCTGTTGGCGGAGGCGGATTCGGACTGGCGATGGTTTTCATTCTGTACGCTTATGGCGGGTGGAATGACGCTGCCATGGTTTCGGCAGAAATCCACGACGCCAAACGGAACGTGCCAAAGTCGCTGCTGATTGGAATTGGCCTGATTTCCGGCATCTACCTGCTTGTGAATGTTGCTTATCTGCAAGGGCTTGGGTTTGCAGGGATTCGAGAATCCGGAACGCCAGCTACGGATGTCATTGCAAATTCCAAGCTGCTGAGTCCAACCATTCGCGGCTGGAGCGTTCAAGCGATCGCTGTGCTGGTCATGCTGTCTGCCCTGGGGGCCGTTCACGGTTTGATCTTCACCGGATCGCGTCTGTACGCGGCACTTGGTTCTGACCACAGTCTCTTTGCAAAACTGGGCCTATGGCACCCGAAACTTGGTTCACCCGTTTGGTCGCTGAGTGCTCAGGCTGCTCTGACGAGTATTCTGATTGTTACCGTCGGAACCAAAATAGGGCGAAGCTGTGTCGATACTGTCGTCACGGCGGTCGGTCGTGATCCGGTCCCGTGGGCGGACTTCGGTGGAGGCTTCGACACGCTGCTGGCAGCGACCGCTCCCGTATTCTGGTCGTTCTTTCTGCTGAGTGGTTCGACGGTCTTCGTCTTCCGTCTTCGGCAACCTGATGCCCCCCGACCATTTCGAACACCGTTTTACCCGGTCGTCCCTCTTGTCTTCATGTTGAGCTGCGTCTACATGATCTATTCCAGTGTCAGCTATGCAGGCAACCTTTCGTTGCTTGCATTGATTCCGCTGGCGGCCGGCGTTCCCATCTATCTGCTGAGTTCTCACACCACACACACCACACCGTAAGTAACAGGTCCAACAGTCATGGCAAAAGCAGCCCGAGCAGGTTCCTCTGACTCATCCTCAGCCGGTATTTCGATCAATGAAAAGGCGGCGATCTCGCGTGTCACAAAGATGATGGCGATTCCTGGCAAGAGTGGTGAAGAGCGCGCGATCGCCGACTTCATCAAGAGCGAGCTTCAGAAAGCAGGCGTTCCGGCATCGGCAATCCAGCATGATTCCGCTCACAGGAAAAGTCATCTCGGAGGTGAGGTCGGCAACCTGATCGTCAAACTGCCCGGCACAGTGAAGCGGCCGCGACGCCTTCTGATGGGGCATATTGATACTGTGCCGCTGTGTGTGGGTTGCCGGCCAGTCCGTGATGGAGACCTGATTCGACCGAAAGATCCAACAACGGCCCTCGGAGGTGACAACCGCGCCGGAGCCGGCGTCGTACTTACGACGGCTCTTGAGATTCTGAAACGGAAACTCCCGCATCCGCCTCTGACGCTGCTGTGGCCTGTCCAGGAAGAAGTCGGTCTTGTCGGGGCACGACATGTTGGTGTTTCAAAACTCGGAAACCCGAAACTCTCGTTCAACTGGGACGGCGGCCCGCCAAACATGCTCGTCGTCGGAGCAACCGGTGACGTGAATATCGAAATCGAAGTCAGCGGAATTGCCAGCCACGCGGGTGCTCACCCTGAAGACGGTGTTAATGCCGCAGCGATCGCATCGCTGGCGATCGCCGATCTGACTCGCGACGGTTGGCACGGGCTGATCCAGAAAGGTCGCAACTCCGGGACAAGCAACATCGGATCCATCTCTGGCGGCGAGGCAACCAATGTCGTCATGCCGAACGTGCACGTCCGAGCTGAAGCTCGCAGCCACGATCCAAAGTTTCGACAGAGGATCGTTAATCAGTTCAGGAAGACTTTCCAGAAGGCTGCTCGCGAGCTGCAGAATTCTGCCGGCAAACGAGGCTCCGTCGAATTTGAATCGAGCCTGAAATACGAATCTTTCAAAATAAATCTTAGCGAGCCATCAGTCGAGGCAGCAAAATCTGTGATGGAGTCACTGGGGATGGAGCCGGAGTACCGAATCTCAAACGGTGGTCTGGATGCCAACTGGATGACCGCAAACGGAATCCCCACTGTCACGATGGGCTGCGGTCAGCAGGGGATTCACACGGTCGACGAGAAGCTGAACATCGAAAGCTTCCTGCTGGCTTGTCGTGTTGCAATGAGACTGGCAACAGTTGAGTAGTTCTTCGTTCCCTGGTCGGACATCCCCTGATGAATTTTTGGAAACAAAATTCAACGATTCATTGAGTGAGCACTTGAGGGATAATTGCGGACCGCGATGTCAAAATTCGTGAGACAGAGCCTGACCTGCCATACCGAATAAAAAAGAACGCAAAGTGCGCTGAGGTAATGGCAGGGAGCAAGGAGACTCTCCTTACCTCTGCAAGAATTCTCGGGAATTTCTGCATTCTAAACTTCAGTCGGCGCGATTCCGCAGTCAGTTATGCCACTGGCTCGGAATTTACGCCGCTCTTCAAAACGCCGAGTGAGTAGATGACGCTACAAGGGTTACGCGTCCTCTTGTTCGCTGTCTTCCTGATTAAACCTGGGTGGTTCGAACTTCGGAGCGGTGACTTCAGCAACTTCTTCGCTGGCAGCCGGTCGTGGAGTTGAAGCAGTGCTGGCCGACGAGTTGTACGTCGACGTACTCACTTCGTCCTCGATACCTCGCACGCCCTTTTTGAACTCGACAATACCTTTGCCCAGGCTGCGAGCGACTTCCGGCAGACGCTTGCCAAACAGCAGCAAAGCGATCGTGCCGAAAATGATAAGTTCAGGAAATCCGGGAGCTCCACCAGGGAAGAATGCAAGAATACCAGTCATGTGACACCTCATATAAAACGTTGATTTTGAATTTTTTAGCGATAATTCAGCCAACACCGCAACGTTGGAGTGCTGTGAAAGCAACTATCGATCACGAATCTTTAGCGACGTCTTCGTTGGAATCCTCAGCGTCGCTCGTCCCTTTCTTAAACTCCACAATGCTCTGTCCAAGCGACCTCATCGTTCCTGGAATTCGATTGCCAAACACCACCAGAACGATCACCGCAAATATCATTAATTCGGGCAATCCAAGGCCACCAACAAATGGGATGATTCCAAGCAACATGTTTGCTCTCCTGACAGTTTCGCGGTGACATTCCGGAGGTCTGGCCTCGCGAAACTAAAATACAGTTCCAGTGAACGAGATGCCCATGCTCGAATGAACCACTGTCCGCTCGAAGTTAAATGATCAATCACTCCGCGAATCTTCGCAGGAGTCATAAAATCAGACTGCGAGAATCTTCAAATGGACAGTGTGCATACTCAGAACGTCTGAAACTCGAACGCCCAGCAAAAGAAGCGGCGCTCCTGCTGAAGCAACAGGCAGGCAGAGCAAACGACCGATCAGTCGGACATCCGTCCCGAAGGGGATTCACAGACCATCTGGCATGGGGATGTCCACTCGGTTCGCCCGCGAGGAGCAGGTGGAGTGAGCGGAGCGGGAATTTATTTTACGACTGCATTTCCCATTGTCAAACACTTGACCCAATCGAGCCCCAATCCTGTTCGCCCGAAATGACCACGATTCTTTCAGAATCTACGATCTTACAGCAAATCTCACAGAATATCTGGCAACTTCTTTCGCATATCTGAGCGTCAAACAAGCTCAAAAAGGCCCGCAACGCTCGTTCGAACAGTGTTCCTGACGCCTGGGCATCAAGTCTCGTCCGGCAAGCATTCGGGCTCTTTTAATAGCGAAAATTCTTAGACTGATCGTTAATCGAAACCGCCGCCCACGCCCGGCCCGGCGTCTCCCGCACCGAAATCTTCATTGAAACCGGTCTGGTCGAGTTTGTACTGCTCGATCGCCTGTTTCGTGTTTGTCAGCAGAAATTCCGGGCCAGCCGGGAAGTACTGGACGTCGTCCCGCAGGTAGTAGGCCGATGGCAATGTCTGCCCGCCAACCGACGTCTGGCAGCCTGTGGCCATCATGGCCAGACCGCAGACTCCAAGGATTGCGACAGCCTGTTTTCGCAGAAGTTCAAGCTTCATGCCTGTTCCGTCCCGTTCATCCTGACTGGGCTCATTTGTCCGTCATGTGACGCGGCAAGACCAATGCCACATGAGTATCCGAAACAGTCATCGGCATTCCTGAAGCCGCAACTTCGGATAAATCAGCATAATCCGGAAATCTTTCCTGAATTGCCGACAGTCAGAGAGCCACAAGCAACGTCTCACGCGTTTTATTGCGGAACAACCCGCAGCCAGTCGCGAGCCCAGGCCACAACATCCGACACTGAATTGAATACGAACATCATTCCACCGCCGAAGGCGGCGGCCACTTTCATTTCCGATGACGCACTTCGTGCTGCTCGAATATGCCGATATTCCACGTTCTCTAACGCCGGAAACTGCGTCTCAAACCGCTGCGCGAACACCTTGCATTAAACGTCACCAATCTCGAACTGGCGAAAGCTACAACATCCCCCGGAAGCGACGCCCGACCCGGAAATCTCTACTGGACGACCAACTCGCTGCGGGCGTTGCCTTCAATCCGTCTGGCAGTCATGTCGACGGTGATTTCCGACACGAACTGAAACTCGCTCCGCGGCTCGACTTCACCTTTGGCTTCCTGGGTGATCTTGACGCTCCATTTCGCCAGTCCAAACGGTACAGACTCGCTGAGGTAAAGCGACGACTCATGCAGGACCCGGTCGTTGAGACTTTCCTGCTCGAAGTTGCCCGTCAGTTTGGTAGCGTCCACTTCTTCCTGCCCAACGAGGACCGACTCCGGCACATTGCCACGAGTCATATCCCTGTAGTGCCGAACCAGCGAAATGATCGGATAAATCTGCAGGACCTTTGAAGTGATCTCTTTCGGAGTCGCGTCTTTAGTGTTCGTTTTTCGAAACCCGCGGACGATCGGCAAATAGGTAACTGGCAATCCCTCGCTGTCACGAGTCTGGCCAATGACCGCACTCTCAGGCACGAGCACTTTGTAAATTCGCTCCCCGACTGTCCCCGTGGCGATCAAGCCATCCTTCACGCGGCCAGTCTGCAACTTCATTTCGATCCAGCGGCACGGCACAGTCTTCCTGCGATACTCGGCATCTTCTTTTCCGACCGATTTAATCGTGAGGTGCCGGATCCACTCCATTTCGAGGTTCCCCTCGCTGGAGCCAGGCTGGGCTTCAATCTGCCGATATGTGCCTTCGTAATGAACAAGGCTTCCGTCTTCCGGGAGATTCCAGATGATTCCCTGGGCAGACGCACTTTGCGACACGGCCAGGCAGACCAAAGCCGCGAGGAGAGGAGCTGTTCGGAACATCGTGGTTCACGCTTTCTTTCGAGCCATCAGGCACTGCCTGAATCGGCCACTCAATTAATCGGAGCCGAGATCTCAAACCCGCGGAATCTGATCTCGTTCAGAAGCTGGGAAGTTTGACCGTTGGGAACACATGAGACAACAGGATTTGTGACACTGGCTCTCCATTCGCGTGAGCTGGCCCTGCCAGACTCGTAGAAAGTCACTGAGCTGCACAACCGGCATGACGCGCCACAACTGTCATCCCAGGCTGATTCCCACTTTCCTTACGAATAGAACTTCCGACTCAAGGCGAACGGCTGCCGTATTCGGTTGAACAAATCACGAAAACAACAGCCGATACAGCCTTGCCGGTGCCAGGTCCGTGGCAACGACCGTGTCAGGTCTACCGGCTCTGGCCAGAATGTTTTCCGCTGCCAGGTAGCCGCTGCGGACGGCGCCTTCCATCGTGGCCGGCCAACCCGTTCGAGTCCAATCGCCCGCAAACTGAAGATTCGAGATCGGCGACTGCTGGACGGATCGAAATTCATCGACACCCGGCAGCGGTGAGAAAACCGCTCGGTGCTCCGTGATCATTCGACCGCGAATTAGACGTGCCCTGTGGCTGTCCGGCCAGACTTCACGTAATTCCGAATCCACTTTGGCGACAACTTCCTGCTCAGACATCGCCGACAGATCATGAGCCGCGCTGATTACCACCTGCAGGCGACAACCGCCGTCGTCCTCCGTCACTCCTTTTGAGTGAGGCGACCGATCGAGAAGCGGCGATGCCGAACTGAGTACCGTCCGATTGAACATCCACTGACTGAGTCGATCGACAAATGTCGCATGCGGCAACTCGGTCAGAGGTTGATCGTACCACAAATGCATGCTCGCAATCGGAGCAGATTCCAATCGATCCAGCGAAACGACATCGGAGTATTCTGCACAGTCGTCGGGCAACATCGACTTCACAAGATTGTGCGGAACAGCGAGTACAAACTCGTCGGCAAAAATTTCAGTACCGTCACGCATCTCGACTCCGGAAATACCTCCACCATCAATCAGCAATCGCCGCACGCCGGCCTTTACCCGAATATCCACACCATGCATCCGCAACGCCGCTGATATCCGAGTCCCGTAAACATCGTCAAGAGGCACTGTTGGGATGGAAACCTGCCATCCATCGTGGCTGGCGAGAAACCCGTCGACAAAAACTTTCCGCGCATGGTGAAGACTGATACGATCAAGCGACTCGCTCAGAGCACTGACCAGAACCAGATGCCAGAATCGGCGTTGCACCGTTTCAGACTGACGCTGGCCATCAAGCCAATCCTGGAACGAGCGATCCGTCTTCGTTCTGTCCTTCGCCAGTGCTCGCAACCCGGACGCTATCTGCCACTTCTCGCCAAGCGTGAACCAGGGCATTTTCATGAACGACGACGCCAGGTGCAGTGGAGCCGGCAAGGACGATGCTGCAAAGCGAACTACTTTCGCCTGGCCAGGCGGACCTACGAAATACAGTTCCCTCTGAGTCTCAAACAGATCTGAGCAACCTGTATCTTCGCAAAACGACCGAAAGCTCGTGCAGCACCCCATCGCAACGTGCTGACAGTTGTCAATGGTTTCGCCGGTATCGCGATCAACAATCGAACTGGCTCGACCACCGAGCCGGGGCCGCGACTCCAGCACCGTGACTGACATGCCGCGCGACGAAAGTGCCGATGCAGCAGCAAGTCCTGCCAGCCCACCGCCGATCACGACGACACGTTTTCCCGCAGCGGCCTGCGGCGGCGATGGATTTTCTTCGGCAGGGTCGGACATTGGACGATTCGGACACTCAAGGAATGAGTCACTTCAAGCAGAGATTGTTGCCGGAGTATAGTGCGATCCTCTGATCTGCTCACCCTGCTCTGCCATACAGAATCAGTATCAAAAACCAACTGAACCAAGCGAGGCGGAATTCCCGAACGGCCCCACACTCATGCCACTGATAGAAATCTCAGACCTCGATGATCCGAGGTTGGACGTTTACAGAAACATCAAAAAAACGAACCTGACACGGTGGTCTGCGCAGTTCATCGCTGAAGGCAAGAAGCTCACGATTCGGCTTCTGGAAAGCGAATTCGGTGTCGCTTCGGTTTTGACGAGCGATAAGCACGTCGACCTGCTGAAGCCACACCTGCGTAACGACGTTCCGGCGTTCGTCGTTCCGCATCAATTGGCACAAATGCTGGTCGGCCAAACCTTCCATGCCGGAATGCTTGGTTGCGGCATCCGAAAGATTCCACCGACGCTAGAAGAACTGATGCAAATCGAGCGGCGCCACCTGATCACCGTTTGCTGCGGCGTCGAAAACCTGGAGAACATGGGAGGGATTATCCGAACAGCGGCTGGTTTTGGCGCCACAGCCCTGTTGCTGGGACCTGCCTGTTGCGACGCATTTTCCCGACGTGCTCTGCGAGTCTCAATGGGCAGCGCGCTGAACATCCCCATCATCGAAGCCGGTAAAGACCTGAGTCAGATGCTGACCACGCTGCGCGACCAGCATCACTTCAATCTGGTCGCGTCAATTCTGGATAACAACGCGTTACGACTGCGTGATTGCCCTACCGAGGGCAACGTCGCCGTTATACTGGGCAACGAAGATGCCGGTCTGGATACTGAATGGCTCGACCTGTGCAGCCATCGAGTCACGATCCCGATGCACTCCGGAACCGATTCACTGAACGTTGCCGTGGCCGCCGCCGTATTTATGCATCACTTCGCCGAGAACATTAACGACACGTCAACAGGCATCGGCGACCGCTAACACTCGTCAGGAAGCAGTACCGGCAACGTTGCTCGAAACTCGCCAGTCGACTCGAAACAGGTCACTTGCGGGCAACTTGCACAAAGACGAGCATCGACGCTCGTTGATCCCCGTCCCGACCGAGTAAATCAATACACAAAAAGCCGCTAGATCAGGACCAGAGCGATGCGTAAAGAGCCAATTCACCGGATACACCTGAAAGGGCCCTGGGATTACGAATGGTTTGAGGGGCCGACCGGATCAGCAACTTCGGCTCAGGACGAAAACTTGACGATGGACTATCCACTACTGAAAAATTTCCGGGTCCGTATGCCGTCTTCCGTTCAGGAAACTTTCGGCAACATGTCGGGGCGGGTCATTTTCCGCAGACGATTTCAGCGGCCAACGAATCTCGACAGCAACGAGCGGGTACACATCGCTTTCGACGGGATTGGTGGCCGAGCTGATGTCGCCGTAAACGGTAAGACGCTCGGGAGTCTGTCGAACAATTCGGAAACGGTTTCATTCGACATGACGGAAGTACTCGAGCATTCGAATGAATTGTCCGTCGACCTGACTATCGTGTGGGACGACGACGTGGAACCCGGAGGGCTCTTCCAACCGGTAGCCGTCGAGATTCACAAAGACGACACTTAAGCGAGCATCGTCAATCAGAATTACGATTCAGTGAGTGGCAAATCAAGTCGATACCTCGGCGTGCCGCGGTAAAGCCAAACGACCAGGCCGAACGGAATGCCCATCGACATTGCCGCAAAGATCCTGGCATCGGTCAGGCTACCCTGCGTGATCACGGTAACGTTCCAGCCGACTCCTGCTCCAAATATGCCACTGAGGATAGACAAAAGAATAAGGTCACGTTGCCATCGCCAGGCTTCGGAGCAGAATCGCTGGCGTATCAGGAGTCCGCAGCCACTCCAGTCTGCTTGATAAAACAGTCTCGACTCGATCCGTTGAAAGACGAATACGGAGTACGCGTAACCGGCTACACCCAGCGAGCACCCGATCAGCGATGCAAAGCTGTCGCCAAACAGAGCGAGTACGCATCGTGGAACCATCGCCAGGAAGATCGCGATCCGAGAGCCGATCATCGCCAGAGCAGCAATTTTTGCCAGCAGATCACAAAGCACCGACATTCAAAAAACCTTTGAAATACTCTGTTTCTACAGATAAATAATCAGGGAACGTCAACCTGCTCTTTGGATTACTCGTCGTATCGCTTAGGGATGCTGTCCTTAATCACTGCCAGTTTTCAGTAGCACGCGACGCCATCGCGTCGGCATGGCTTGTGCTGACGACAAAGCGTGTCGTGCCACTATGGGGAACCCATTCCGGACACGTTCCTAAGAGACGCGGCTTGAATTGGAGTTGCCGACTCAATCTCTTTTTGAACAACTCGGCCAACAATGAGACGTTCTGACAGAATGATGTCGTCGCGGAGTTCTCGAACTGGCCACGGCCCTGTGCCGATGTCATCTTTTCGAACAACCATTCCCGGCTTCAACGTTATGACAGCCATTGGAATCGTTCGTGTCTCTAAGCCTTCACGCCGAAGCGTCAACTGTGGCTGCTCAAGGGTGTCCAGGGTCTTCATCACCGAGTAGAACCCGAACATCACAAACACACCAAGCATAGCGACCATCGCAAGCATTACTCTGGCAGGAATCAGAAGTCTCATGGCTCTACTTTCTGCCTGGCTAAGCCATCAAGTCAGCGACGCACAAACTTCTGAAGTCTGAGCCGCCGTATCACCCGAGTTTCGAATCTGAATTGTCAGCAACCGGAACTGTATACGTAGACGTTGCCCCGGCCGGCCAGCCAGCCACAACACACGCGGCTTCTTCCGCCGTGCAATTGGTTTTCTGTCGAAAATTCCGATCGCATCCATCAACCAATTGTTCGCAATGCCGATTCCAGGATCACACCAACCGGTAACCTTCATCCCCAACGCTTCTAGACGCCAGCGTGAACTTTGAGTGACGGTGCATTTGCCGACACAGCAGCCTGTTCTTCAGCAGCAACTTCGACTTTGACCGGTGGACGTTGAACCGGAAAATCCTCCGCTTCGGCAGCACGACGACGTTTCAGTAATTGAGCGACCGGAGAGAACTTTGCATAGTGACCGTAAGCGATCGAAGTGAAGTCAGCGTTGCTCCACGTCCCGACTCGCTGTGCATCATATGGATGAAACACGATCCGCTGGTCGTCCCGCATAAAACTGTCTCGGACCATGTGCCCGAGCAGACAGTTCAATGCAGCGTCGCCATATTCCTGCCGAGCTCCCAGAAACACATTCTCGAGACGACTTCCTGTCCGATAATTGTATGCACACGCCGCTGGACGGCCCGACACAGTCAGAGAGCAGAACTCAACAACCCCGGCATCTACTGCAGCCGAGTGAGCATCTTTCATAACGGCCAGCTCGCAATCGTCACGTCGTCCCCGGCCTTTAACATCACGACGAATTCCTTCGAGGACTCGAAACAGATCCCAGCGACGATCAGTCGCTCCGACTATGCCGCCTGCAGGACGCCATCGATGAAACGAGATCGGCCCGCAATGCTCAATGACCTTTTCGGATTGAATGAAATCCATCCGCCCCGACATATTGCGACTTCCCATGTAGTCGTCCCAGCAGTCCGTCATCTCGACAACGGGATGTGCCACGGCACCGATTCGAAGAGGTTTCAGTCGAGCGTTCCGAAGAGCGTTATTCGTTCGAAGATTGTCGCGCCCGAACTCGTCGATCTGTGGAAGTTCTAACGCCTTCCAATTGCGTGGAGTTTTGCGAACATGACTGAATGCGGTACTTAGAGTTGCGGCCGGGTGCGGTCCGATCGCTCCATAAAACGGGACGAACGTATTTTTCGGCCAGGACAGGACTGAAGCTGTGCCCAGCGACGTCTCAACGTGACGAGTGACTAACGGAACGATTCCAATCGGCTTCGTCCGAAGAGTCACCAGCAGAACGCGAAGTTCCTGTTTGTCGCCGTAGGTCCGCCAGTAGCTTCTAAACCAATCCCATGACTGTACGAAGGATGCGTTCGGAGTCTTTTCCCAGAGCTCACGCCAGGTAATACGCAGATTCGCCAACTCTTCAAAAGTGGTGATTTCCGAAACCGCAATCATCACTGCTCCCAACGCGGCAAGCATGCCACAAAAATGATTCTCGATCTTCCGCCCCGGCTGCAGTCGCTGCCGTGAACTGAACTGTCGAGTACGCGTCGCCGTCCAACGCGTCACTGAGACGACAGACCGGTAATCGCAACCACCGTGCCGCAGTCCGGCCGGTTTGACCGATAACATGAACGAGCACCTGTTGTGGCCAGCGTATCCAAACCACTTAGCTGAGCAGACCAAATTGCGCAAAGTGTTGCTGAGATTCATTTTCGGTTCACTCTGAAGCCTCAAACTTTGTCTACTTTCGCTGTTCCAAAACGTTGACAGCACATTCGACAACAGTGAACGCCTCAGAGCTAGCGTTACCTGAATGTTGTGGAGCGGCAACATCCATGTGGTGATCTCGCTACATGTTGCCTCTCGACACAGAACCGATCATCACACCGGATGGTCGCCCTCACGCGGCGCGGCTGCCAAGGCCATCGTGACAAAGCTTCAGAATCACAACTCCGATTCCGACGACAGCGATTCCTTCAAATACCGTCCACCAGACAGGCATCGACTCGGCAATATCCACTCCCACCAGAATCAGACCGGCAACAGCGATGACTCGGCCATACCAACGGACCAACGAACGATAGTGGGCAACGTCACTCGCCATCGCGAGCAACATCGCCCCGTGGATTCCGTAGACCAATGACGTAGAACGGGCCATATATCCGACAATTCGTCCTGGCGGGAGAGTTCCCAAACC
>JACLAC010006952.1_pt1 | contig 40874 bp, 37 predicted proteins | sample 8027881 | NCBI WGS metagenome assembly JACLAC01 (sample SAMN15725517, study PRJNA655200) | protist metagenome | isolation source: fluorescence activated cell sorting (FACS) single amplified genomes of... | place: Spain: Blaines Bay Microbial Observatory, Mediterranean Sea | collected 2016-01-19 | reverse complement strand
GAGTTGGGAGTTGATTATGAAATTCAATCATTGGCAGTTTCTTCTCATGTCGATCATGCGGGGCAATTGGCTCAAGTAGAATCAGTGATTGCAAAAGGAGTCGACTACGTTTTCCTAGGGCCAACAGAATATGAGGCCTGTATCCCTGCACTCAGAAAGCTAAAAAAAGCAGGAATACCTACGATAGTTTTTAATTATCTAGATCCACATGAGGATGAGCAAGCACGTGCAATGACATATGTCGCATTCTCTCACCTATTGGGAGGCAAAATTTCTGGGTCGTGGGCGAGTATGCACCTAGGTGGTAAAGGTAAAATTGCAATTCTCCAAGGAGCACCAGGTGTTGCTAGTGATAGAAGAATGGAAGGATTCTTAAATGTTGTAGAACAATACCCTGATATTGAGGTGATAATTGGACCACATACAGATTTTGACCGAAGTAAAGCTTATGAAGCAGCTCAAAATTTGTTGGCAGCGCATGACGATCTTGATTTAATCTATGGAGTTTCCACGACGATTGGCTTAGGTGCTGGACAGGCCGTAAGACAGATAGGAAAATCTGATGAAATTGCTACTATGGGGTTTGGCGGTACTGGAGATGAAATCATAGCTATGAAGGAAGGATGGTTGACAGCATCTGTTTTACGACCAATCGACGATAGCGCAGTCGGAGTTGCCGATGCGTTTGTTGCACACAGCAAAGGTGAAACTCCTCCGCAAAGTTGGTCTGGACCATTCAAAATGATTGATAAGTGGTCAGATGCTGAAGACATTGTAGAATACGCTAATCGATATTCAAAACCGAAGATGGGTAGATAAATTTAAGTAAGAATGCTGAAACTAGGAATAATCAGACCTAGTTTCAGCACCCAATACAACTCTTGCCAGGCCTTTTAGAGCGAGTACTAACCGACATACAAGTAATATCACAGAAGCATCCTCATGCAATCTTTTATAAAAGTTGAGAATTTAACAAAAAGCTATGGTGGCTTAAAAGCAATTGAAGAAATAACACTAGAAATTAGAAAAGGTGAGATTTTATCACTTGTTGGAGATAATGGAGCTGGCAAATCAACCTTTGTAAAGACTTTAGCTGGTGCTCAGCTACCCGATAGTGGGCATATTGAAATTGATGGAGAAGCCGTAAGATTAGAATCTCCAAAAAAAGCAGGATTTTATGGTATTGGGTGCCTTCATCAAGGGCTAGGATTAATTGACACGCTAAATGTGCCAGAAAACGTTTTTCTAGGTCGGGAATTACAAAAAAAAGTTTTAGGAATATTTCCACAACTTGATTACCAAAGGATGCGAACCGAAACTCGAGATTTACTAAATCAATTTAGTATTAAGTTGCCAAAGCTTAATGATGCAGTAGTTAATTTATCAGGAGGACAGCGTCAAACGATCGCAATCAGCAGATTATTACTTCAAAAAGTAAAACTAGTTATCATGGACGAGCCGATGGCAGCTCTGGGTGTTGAGGAGGGAAGTAAAGTTCTGAATTTAATTGAGAAGATGAGGTCAGAGAGTGTAAGTGTTTTGATAATTAGTCATAATCTTGAACATGTTTTAAAACTATCTGATCGAATAGCTGTTATGAAAAATGGAAAGTTGATAAAAGTATTGGAAGCACAAAATACTTCCCGTGAAGAAATTGTAAAATTAATTACTTTTGGGTTATCTTAAAATTATAAAAACATGTCAGATTCATTGATCGGTAATGCGGACAGAAAGTGGCTTTTTCAAGGGTTAGGGCTAACCATAGTGGTCATTATATTGGCTATCTTATTTTCTTTAATAAATCCTAAGTTTGCAACGATTACCAATTTACTTAATGTTTTAACACAAGCTTCATATTATATCATATTAGCAGTAGGGATGACCTTTGTAATTGCTGCAGCTGGAATAGATCTGTCCGTTGGTTCATTACTGGCCCTCATTACTGTAGTAAGCTTTGAATTGATAAAAAATGGACTCGACCCAATACTTGGAGTCCTTTTGATGTTTTTAATGGGAGGGACGCTAGGTGCTTTCACTGGCTACCTAATATCTTACATAAATATTCCTCCTTTTATAGCAACATTGGGCATTATGGTAAGTCTTAGAGGTCTTGCATTAGTTCACTCAGCAGGAAAAATGCATTATGGTCTGCCTGAATCTTTAACCTGGATAGGCCAAGGTGATATAATTGGAATACCTGTACCTGTTTTAATTTCACTTATTTTTACTTTATTTGGTGCTTGGTTGTTCAATAAAACAAAATTTGGTTTGCACGCTAGATCTGTAGGTGGGAACCGTGAAGCAGCCAGACTTGCAGGAGTAAATGTCAAACTGGTAGAAATTTTAGTTTATTCTTTCATGGGCTTATCAGTCGCTCTAGGAGGACTAATAATGATTACTAGGATAGACTCCACCCAGGCGACAATCGGCACTTCCATGGAAATTCACGTTATTGCTGCAGTAATCATTGGCGGGACGAGTTTGTTTGGGGGTAAAGGGACTGTTTACGGAACATTGATGGGTGCAATATTATTATCTATGATGACAAATGCTTTAGTAATTGCAGGTGTGGATTACTTTTGGCAACTTTTCATCATGGGAATAATCGTTTTGATTGCTGTAACAATCAATAACATTAGAGATAAAAGATTTTTGTTCAATTCCAAACCATAGTTAAGCTTTGCGCTAAATATCTTTGATAAAATAATTAATTTAATATACTCTATATAGAATGTTATCTTAACTTATTTAGAAGCCAACAGCTTGACCCTCTTTACGGGGTTCGGATGCTCCGCAATATCCATCCTGCATACGATAAATTAACTGGGCTCCTCCAAAGAAAGGCTGTCTTGGCCTGACCTGAAGTTTATGACCAAGCAGTTGTAGTTCGCTTAACACCTCTTTCGGAAAATCCTCTTCAATTGCGACATTTAGTCCCTCTAGCACCTGCCACCGGGGTCCGTCCACTGCGGTCTGTGGATTCTGCCCATAAGTGAACATTCGCAACATCAGTTGTACGTGTCCTTGGGCCTGCATGGGACCAGCCATCATCCCAAAACTCATTTCAGGATGACCGTCCTTCATTAAAAACGCTGGAATGATTGTATGGAATGGGCGTTTGCCACCACCCACCTGATTTGGGTGGCCTTCCTTCAGGTTAAAACCAGCTGCCCTATTTTGAAGGCTAATGCCTGTACCAGGTACCACAATTCCAGAACCAAAGCCCATGTAGTTTGACTGAATGAAAGAAACCATCATTCCACTTTGATCTGCGGCAGTTAGGTACACTGTACCACATGGTTTGGGAACCCCATGGCCCATCTCCTGAGCTTTACTCAAATCTATGATTTGAGAGCGTTGCTTGAGATATTCCTCATTTAGCAACTTTTCAGCAGTCACTTCCATTGTTGAGGAATCAGCAAAATAGCGATAAGCATCCGCCAAAGCTAGTTTCATTGCTTCAATTTGGACATGAAGACTATCAACCGAATCAACAGGCCAATTTTTGATGGGCAAATGTTCCAGAATGCCCAGAGCAATTAAGGCCGCCAGACCCTGACCATTAGGAGGGATTTCGTGAAGTTCATGACCCATGAATTCCTTGGAGACAGTACCCACCCAGTCGCATCGATGTTGGCCTAAATCTGTAAAATTCATTTCACCGCCATGACGTGTTGAGTCTACAATGATTTGCTCAGCCAAAAACCCTCGATAGAAGGCCTCACCCTTAGTTTCTGCGATAAGTTGAAGTGTCTTAGCCTGATCTGGGTTTTGAAACCGTTCTCCCGTTCGAAGAGCTCTTCCCTGCGGTAGGAAAACCCTACAAAATTCCTCAAATCCGCCGAGAATCCCGACGGATTCTTCCCACATTTCTGCCGAGACAGGGCCAACTTGGAACCCAGAATCAGCATAGCGGATCGCAGGTTCGAATAACTTTTCAAAGGGTAAACGACCGAAACGTTTAGATAATGCCACCCACGCTGAGACACATCCAGGCACCGTGATGGCGTCCCATCCACGTTGAGGCATTTCCTCAAGACCTGCAAAGCGCTCTGGAGTCCAGGAAGCTGGTGCACGTCCTGAAGCATTCAACCCGTGGAGCTGTTGACCATCCCAGAGGATACAGAAGGCGTCAGAGCCAATGCCATTCATCACCGGTTCGACCACTGTCAGGGTTATGGCGGTCGCCAGCGCTGCATCTACAGCATTGCCTCCATCCTGCAACATACGTAAACCAGCCTGAGCTGCTAGCGGCTGCGAGGTTGCAACCATGTTTTCTGCAAAAATTGGCATTCTGCGAGACGCGTAGGGCATCGCCCAAGAAAAGTTCCCCATGTGGTTCCTGTAGGATCAACACGCTATCTTGAATTGAATTTAACTGAGAAGATGTCTGTATTAATCACATATCCACAGTAGAAGATTCAGTTTGTTGTCGTCGATTTTGGGCATCCAATGAATGCCGAACCGAGCCAATGAGGTGTAGATTACTCTTCACAAGTTCAGCGTTCAGTTCCAGCAAATTCTTGATCTGCTCTTTCAATTCCTTGATCTCTTCCGTAAGTCGGGCATTCAGTTGTCTCTCTGTCCACGCCACTTCAATCAATTGTTCCAAGCGAGCACCCGCTTCCTCAGGAAGTCTTGGCATTTTGGACTTATCCTGCTTTTTTCTTTTCTTAATAGTTGTCTGATAAAGTTCAAACAATTTTTCATAATCTTCTTTTTGCAGAAATCTTTGATTCCCTTCTCGGGTTGATTCAATTCCGTGAAGACTCATTAATTTATACAAAGTATTTCTAGCACATCCAATCTTTTCTAGTGCTTTGATGACTGGCATTCTTGTTTCCATAGATGCTCCACGGAGAAAGTTATAATTATTATTTATCTTTTATAGCATATTTCATAATAGTCATATATTAATTAATATAAAACTAAATTTTAAACCAGTAAATCTGCATAAAGATAACAGATCAGCTGTCTCTGAAAGGGGGAAGTGGATGGATACGAAGAATTGACCACATGAGGAACCGTGGTCGGATTACTATGAAGGTCTTTTAGTTGGCGAGATAATTACCGATAATATTTTCGACACCTTTCTTCATCAAACCTCTGGAGACAACCATTCTATGAATTTCTGAAGTGCCATCGTAAATCCTAAGAACACGGCAGTCGCGATAGATCCTCTCAAATGGAAGGTCTTTGCAGTATCCCATAGCACCAAAAACTTGGACGGCCCGATCCGCAATTTTACCGAGTGTCTCAGCAGAGTTTATTTTCACCATGGAGACTTTTTCACGGGGATCCAAACCTCGATCAATTTCAGAAGCAGCATCCAAAACCAAGAGATGAGCACAATTCAATTCAATCAGGCTATCAGCTAGCATTTGCTGGATCATTTGAAACTCTCCAATCGGCTTACCAAACTGCTGACGCTGATTGGCTCGTTCCGTCATCAATTGCAATACTTTGCGACCCATCCCAACAGCTCTCGCCCCTATATGAAACAGTCGAATTCGCCCAATCGTGGAAAGTAAGAGACTTAGCCCTTTTCCTCTCTCTCCAAGTAAATTTTCGGGTCCCAGTTTGACGTTATCAAACTTGATCTCAACATGGGTGGAGCCTCGAAGCCCCATCATCGGCATGTTGCGAACGATCTCGACTCCTGTCATGGATCTATCAACCAAAAACAATGAAATCCCGCGGGAACCCTCTACATTCTCTGAACGAGCGGAGACAACATAGAAGTCTGAGAACATGCCATCTCCCACTGGGCACTTGTGAGCGTTGAGTACCCAGCCATGTCCATCTGGCTTAGCAGTAGCAGTAATCCCCGCAGAGTCAGATCCAGCTTCAGGCTCAGTCATCGCGATTGAACAGGTTCTTTCTCCTCTCACACAAGGTATCAACCACTGTTGGCGCTGGGCTTCATTACAAGCTAAAAGGACTTCATAAACATTCCCAAAAGCGCGGCGAACCAAAGGATCTGTTGTCTGCCCCATCTCTTGCTCCAGGTAAACCATCTGGACAGAGTTGAAGCCACCTCCACCATGTTCTACAGGTATATTCATTCCATAAAAACCCAGAGCTCTGGATTTTTCAAGAATTTCAGCGGCTAAGCTAGAATCCAATATACCTTTCGCCTCCACCTCTTCTTCCAAAGGTTGCAACTCTTTTTTGATAAAATGACGAAGTTTCAGAATATGGGCATTCGTTTTTTCATCTAGTGTAAAATCCATTCTCTTTTCTCTAAGTTCGATTGCTAAATTTATCAGCCCTGTTCGAGAGAATCTTAGAATCGAAACAAAAAAATGCGTGATGCCGCTTCTTCAAACTGCCGAATAAATTCTGTAGCTGGAATATCAAAATCTAGTGCATAGTCTTCGAACCAAGCCATGTAGTAATATTCCAAAAACTTCCAAAGTTGGAGTGAATCACGCTTATCCTCTCAGTTCATTCGGGCTACTTTGATCGTATTCAGAGTCTCTGAGCGGGTCTCCCCGAGCTTTTTAAAGCCGGGACACATCACGCTCTACATACAGGCTTTTTCTTCATCAACATAATATGGGGCTTTCCTCTCAAATCTCTGTATCAACTCATCAATTTTCTCCTTCCCAGTATTGGAGAAAACTTTCAAGAATTCAACAAATCGATTTCTGCACGATGATGATCATCGATAACTTCAAGCTGAGTTGATAAGCGGTATTTGAGCGTTGAGCTAAGCAAATATCATCTCGATGAAAATGCTGCTGGAAGAAAATAATGCAACACAGGGAAGCCCAGTTAAGTCGAATAACCAAACCAAAGTTCCATTATCAGGATCGCTTTTCTAGAAAGTTAGCTGACATGACTTGGAGAGTGTTCCTATGCCAGATCTCTGCTTAGGGCTTTAATCCTGAAATAAGTCCATGATTACTGTCAAACGTAATTTATGGTTGCTTTTCATATCTGCTTCCATTAAAACCGAAAACGGTTGGACCATATAAAAAATCCTTTTTTTTGGCCCAACCAATTTACTACAGCCGGGTTTTTGGAGATGGGAGAGTTATTCCATCAGGATTCAAGGTCCGGATGATTGCTAATCCTTTACTGGTAGAACAAGCATGTCCCGTATTTTGATCTCACTATTCGTTGGCTTAAGCCTTTTGACCACTCCCGTCTGGGGAGCTTGGCCAGAAAAACCAATTAAGGTGATAGTTCCTTTCAAGGCAGGGGGAACCTCTGACCAAACAGCCCGAGTTTTCCAAGCTGCCATGCAGGAGAACAACCTCCTTTCCCAACCCGTCACGATTGTCAATGTGGGAGGCCACTATTCAATTGGCTCTCGGCAGGTGATGGAAGCCAATCCTGATGGCCACACATTTCTTTTGATTCACATTGCATTGATGGGTGGAGAGGGAAGCGGTGCTCTCAACTTTGGTTGGAGAGATTTTGAACCTGTAGCCGCAACTGGAGAATTCTGTCTTTTTCCTATGGTTAGGAAAGATTCCGATATCAACTCAGTGCAAGATCTTCTAGGGGCAGCAAAATCGAACCCAGACACCCTTATTTTTGGAGCAAATCTAGGGGCTATCAACCACCTAGCAGGAGTCATGCTTCAAGAATTAGCTCCAGGTGCTAAGTTCCGCTTTGTACAGATCGGTGGGGGAACAGCCAACTACACCGCTTTGACTGGAGCTCAAACCAACGCAACTGTTCTATCTGGAGCTGAGGTTGTCAAATTCACCAGAATGCCAGATGGTTCAGAAAATCCGGAAGCCCAGATCAAACCACTCGCTTACACAGGGGCTGAAAGATTCGAACAACTCTCGCAACTCCCGACCATGAAGGAGTTGGGTTATGATATGGAGTTCTGTATCAAATCTTGGTGGTTTGCTCCTAAGGGGACTACACAGGCAGCCATCGAAGGTTTTGCAAATGCTCTTCAAGCTTCTACATCAACTGATCGCTATCAGAAGTTCCTAGATAGTAAAGGCTTTGCCAATCTATTTTTAGGTGGCAACGATCTTCAGCAGGATCTGCAGAATACCTGGACCGCAATTGAGCCAGTAGCCAAGCTAGCTTCAAAAAAATAAGTGGAGCTCACCACTCTCATTATGTTTGAGGTGGTGCGTTTCATGACGATTTAGAGATATCAATATGAATCTCCTTAAGCGGTTCGAGGTTTGGGTTTCTTTGCTGGTGATCCTGATCTGCTTGGTTTTTCTTTGGGAATCATGGGATCTACCACCAGGATCTTTCGAGCCTTTGGGTTCAGGACCTGTCCCACAAGCAACTGCTTTCATTGTGATTCTCTGTGCAGGACTGGTGATCTTGAATGCTCTGAGAAAACCAGTTCAGCTTTCAGAAAATGAAGGAACCAAAGAACAACCTTCCATACGTGCAGGTCTTATTATTTCGCTAGCAACTGTAATTTACAGTCTGGTGCTTCATTTTAGACTGATGCCTTTCGCTTGGATGACAACCCTCTTTCTAGTCATCACGATTTGGGGTCTTGAAAGATTTGAGAAGAAAAAATTCTTTCCTGCTCTAATCACGGCAATCGTGATTAGCTTTGCTAGTGAATACCTCTTCACAGAGGTTTTCTTCGTCGACCTCCCAACCTGACGATTCGCAATGGATCTTGAACTTTTGTTTGCTGCAGCCGGTCAGATTTTGACTCCTTGGCCTTTTTTCTTGCTCTTCGTTGGAACCTCACTGGGAATATTAGTTGGGGCAATCCCTGGAATGACAGGGGCGATGTTGATTGCGCTGACACTCCCGTTGACTTTCTACATGGACCCATTCAACGCTATCGTTCTACTAGTAGCAATGTATGTGGGAGCAATCAGTGGAGGATTAATTACGGCGACACTCCTTAGAATGCCAGGCACCCCGGCTGCGGTGATGACTACATTTGATGGCTATCCGATGGCTAGGAACGGCAGACCGGGTCGTGCTTTGGGACTAGGCATTACTGCCTCATTCGTTGGTGGATTAATCGCGTGGATCACCTTAGCTACCATCACCAAACCCTTATCTGTTTTCGCAACAAAATTTGGTCCCTTCGAATATTTCACTTTGATAATGATGGCAATGGTCCTGATTGCCTCAGTCAGTGAAGGTTCTTTGGCTAAGGGATTGATATCAGGACTTCTGGGAATGCTGATTTCGATGCCTGGAGTGGATCCCGCTACAGGAATGCCACGCCTTACCTTTGATTGGTACATGTTAAATGGAGGGCTAAAACTACTACCCGTTTTAATCGGGGTCTTCGCCGTGAGCCAGATCATTAAGGATGCCCTCGACATCGGCCAAGTTCCTGAACGGATAGCGATGAGCAGCAAGGGAATGCTGATGAGTGTCAGGGATTTCATACATCAGGGTGTCAACCTGATTCGCTCATCCTTGATTGGAACATGGGTAGGAATCCTCCCTGGGATTGGGGCTTCTATTGGTTCTGTAATTGCCTACACAGCAGCCAAGAATATGTCGAAAACTCCAGAAAAATTTGGGACAGGTTCGGAAGAAGGAATTGTTGCTTCTGAGGCAGCAAACAATGCAACGGTAGGTGGGGCCTTGATCCCTCTGATCGCCATGGGCATTCCGGGTAGTGTTATTGATGCAATCCTAATTGGCGCCCTGATGATTCATTCGATTCAACCTGGGCCAACTCTATTTCTAACAAACGCTGATATTGTCTGGGGAATGATCGCAGCCTGCCTATTGGCAAATGTGCTGATGTGGCTGCTAATGACAAGTTCTGTAAAGTACATTGCTGGATTGATGTATTTGCCGAGAAGCTTTGTATTACCCGTTGTCATGGTATTCTGTGTCATCGGTTCTTTTGCCCTTAACAACACCATGTTTGATGTCTGGGTGATGCTAATCTTCGGAGTGATGGGCTTCCTAATGGAATGCGCTAAGATTCCTTTGGGTCCGTTTGTAATCGGTTTTGTTCTCGCACCGCTCGCTGAAGAAAAACTCCGTAGTGGCTTGATGATGACTGCAGGTGATTTCAGCCCAATCTTTACTCGTCCACTCCCCCTTTTCTTTACCATACTTGCTGTCATCCTTCTTCTTTGGCCGATTGTCGGTGATTGGATGCGAAAGCGCCGTTTATCACGTAAATGATTCTTCAGCCAGAGTGAAGGATATAAAAGAAAATGATAGCTACCCAATCTCAGTCCCCATCTTTTCCTGCAATCAAGTTTCCTCACTTAGCCAGGGTTATATTGCCACCGCTTCATCGAGTTAGGATCAAACATCCTGAAGCTCCTGCCCTACAGAATCTTGAGAAAACGGTAGCTAATGCTCTGAGAAGCTTTCGGCACCTCCAGCAAATCCCAAAAGGATCTGAAGTTGCCATTGCAGTAGGAAGTCGAGGAATTGCCAAAATTGATAAGATCACCCGAACTGTGGTGAGTGGGTTAAAGGAAATGGACCTTAAGCCATTCATTATTCCAGCTATGGGTAGTCATGGAGGAGGTACAGGCCAAGGGCAGCAGGAAGTACTGAAAAAGTTGGGAATTGATGACGTGAACATGGGGTGTGAAATCCGTTCTTCTATGAAAACAGTAGACTTTGGGCTGATTGCTGAGGGAATCCATTGTCACATGGATGCACACGCTGCTGGAGCGGCAGGGATAGTACTTATTAACAGGGTCAAAGCCCACACGAGCTTTCCCAGGGAAATTGAAAGTGGGTTGATCAAGCTGATTGCAGTTGGTCTAGGGAAGGCCGAAGGGGCACGATCTGTTCACAGGATTGGGCCTAAAGGATTACAGGAAATCTTACCGAAGCTTGCTGAGAAAGCGATCCAGTCTGTACCAATCAAGGCAGGAATCGCCTTGATAGAGAATGCCAACAGGGAGATTTGCCACCTAGAACCTGTGCAGCCAGAGGCTCTTTTTGAAACAGAGAAAAGACTTTTGCGCAAGGCCAAAAGCTTAATGCCCAGTTTACCTTTTGATCAGCTAGATGCTTTAATTGTTGAGGAATTCGGCAAGGATATTTCCGGAGCAGGGCTGGATCCACACATTTCTGGCAGAACAGATATTCGAGGTGTAGAGAATCCCGCATCACCCTTTATCCATAAAATTGCTGCTTTGCGGATGACAGAAGCAACCAATAAAAATGGGATGGGTACAGGTGTGGTGGACTTCCTGCCGCAGCCCACAGCCAACCAACTTGATCTCCATTCGATGTACATGAATGCAGTTTCATCCACAGTCCTGGAAAAAGCTTTTTTACCAATCGTACTTGCCAATGATCAGGAAGTTATTAGGGCTCTAGTCACTACTTGTTGGCAGCCAGAACTAAACTTGGTTCGATTGGCCCAGATTCGCTCCACACTCCACCTCAACGAATTGCTGCTGACCACACCTCTTTTTCAGGAAGCCCAGACAAAAGGCGTACTTGCTTCCTATGACGAGACGACAGAATCATTGAAATTCGACTCATCCGGCAAACTATTGACAAAAGTTCAGTGCTAACAATACATCACTCTTCACTATCTAGGCAGTTATGAGCAGACCAAACCTTTTGATAATCACAACCGATCAGCATCGTGGTGATTGTTATGGATTTGAGGGACGTAAAGTTAAAACTCCTCATATCGACCAATTAGCCGCAGAGGGCACACGATTTCAACATTGCATCACACCAAGTGCGATGTGTCAGCCAGCCCGTGCAAGTATGCTAACAGGCTTATACCCGCTCACTCATGGAGTGGTAGACAATGGTATCGATCTTCCTTCAGGGGCTGGAGATTCGGGCTTTGCTGGTCAGCTTGGTCGAAACGGCTACCACACAGCTTTTATTGGCAAAGCTCATTTCTCTTCCTACAACACTTTTTCTCCAACAGGTACTCCTGAGTGCCACCAAAGCTCTCCAAATTTTTCGGATGAGTGGAACGGCCCCTATATGGGATTTGAAGAAGCCCAGTTATTGGTGCTTGGTCATGAACTGAAAGAGATGGCAAGTGCCCCAAAAGGTCTGCACTACGAACGCTGGCTACGGAGAGATGGCCAAGGCCAGCAAAAACTTGCTCTCTACGGCACTAAGCTCCCACCTGATGTTGGTGCCATACAGACCTGGAACTCGGCAATGCCTGTCGCATGGCATCATTCCAGTTGGATAGGAGACCGAGTCACCAATTATCTGGGCAAACGTAAAGAGGAAAAGCCTTTCTGTATCTGGGCTTCTTTCTCAGACCCACACATGCCCTTTGACTGCCCAGAACCATGGTCACGACTACACCATCCTGAAGAAGTGGATTTGCCCCCCTTCCGAACAAGAGAATTGCACAAACGTCCCTGGTGGCACAAAGCCTATGTGGAAGATCGCTCCGTCGATCCAGAATTGGATGTAGCCATCTATGATCACGAACAATCTCTCCATCGTTTGCCGAAGCGCAATGGTAGAGCTAGAAATTACAACGACACAGAGTTTCAGCTCAGACATACCATCGCCAACTACTACGGGATGATTTCATTGATTGATCACAATGTTGGCAGGATTCTCAACGCATTGGATGAGAATGGATTAGCTGAGAACACCATAGTACTGTTTACCTCAGACCATGGTGATTGGCTGGGTGATCATGGGATGATGCTGAAGGGCCCGATGTTCTATGAGGGACTACTCAGAGTAGCGATGATCCTAAGGGGGCCAGGAATTCCTGCAGGGAAGATTTCACAAGAACCTGTTTCAAATACTGATATCGCTGCTTCTGCATTGGATTGGGCTGGAGTCAGTCCTCAGCAAGCTCATCACGGCCAAAGTCTAAAAGCGGTAATTGATCAGCCATCAGCAACTCGAGATTTTGCCTATGGGGAATGGGATCTCAATCCACAAAATTGGGGTTTAGATCTCAAATTGCGAGTTGTGCGAACAACCCGCCACAAGATGACTATGGAGATGAACTCAGGAGCCGGAGAACTCTACGACCTACAAAATGATCCTTATGAAACCACCAATTTATTTGACCAAGAGAGGAAGTTGAGAAAAGAATTTGAGGATATGATTCGCTCCAGGCCAAATGATCAAATCCCTGAAGCATTAGTACCTTCTGGACTGCATTGATGAATGGAATGAAGATTCCAAAATCCCTTCCCAATCGACGCTACAACCAGATTACTCGACAACTAATTGAAGCCATTCAGATTGGTGAGTATCTTGTTGGTGAGAAGCTACCCCCAGAGAGGGAACTGGCTGAAAATATGAACGTCAGTCGTACAACTCTGCGCGAAGCTTTCATTGCTTTGGAGATGATGCGGTACGTAGATATCCGCATTGGTTCTGGAATTTATGTGTTGCCAGAAGCTGCGCGTGAGGTGGAAAACAGTCCAAAGTTACAGCATTATCCAGGTCCCTCAGATCAACTGGAAATGAGGAGATTAATCGAGGGACATCTGGCCTACAAGGCTGCGCTTAATGCGGAGGAAACGGACATCATAAAATTGCAGGAGTTACTTGATTTAATGGATCAACACAAGAAGAATGCTGCCAAGTTTGAGAAATTTGATCAGCAGTTCCATCTAGCCATTGCCAAATCATCAAGAAATGTCTTGGGACCCAATTTGGTTAATTGGCTCTGGAACTTAAGAGAAGCAGAAATGTTTTTCAGTTGGTTTTCAAAAACACGATCTGAGAATTACCGTCAAAGAACGGTTCGCGATCATGAAAAGATTTTGAAAGGCATTTCGATGCGTATGCCGGATGTAGCAATGACAGCCATGCAGCATCATATAGATGTCATTCGTGAAAGGTTCTTCGAGCAAAACATATGATCTACCAAGTATCAGAGCAACTGAAATTTTGACTACATAGGGCCAATGCATTCTGGGCCCAGATCAATGGCCCTCATTGAGGCATCAAAACTTTTGATGATTATTTGTTGTTTAATCTCTGAATGATCTCGGTCGTTCCAAAGGTTGTCAAACTCCCCGGGATCCTGATCTAAGTCGTAGAGTTCTCCAAGACCGGTTCCATGATACACCACAAGCTTGTAGCGTTCATCCCTTAGCATGGTAGCTCGCGAATGAAAGGGTTGATTGAGGGCATCAAAGAATTCACTACGAATATGTGACTTGTGAAAATCTGGTTTGGCCGAACCAGAAATGATCGGCCAAAGAGATTTTCCCTGCATGTACATGGGTTGTGTAATGCCGCACACCTCCAACAAGGTTGGGGTTATGTCTAATAGTTCTACCAGCGCATCACTTTGCAAATTGCTCTTTACTTGCCCTGGCCAAGAAAAAATCAATGGGACACGTACAAGCCCATCAAAAAAACGGCACCCCTTTTCAATCAGACCATGGTCTCCGAGAGATTCCCCATGATCTGTAGCGTAGATGATCAGGGTATTTTCCAGTTGATCTGTTGCTTCGAGGTAATCCACTAAACGACCGAATTGGTCATCGATCAATTTAATCATCGCATAGTACGCAGCCTTGAGGGTCCAAGCGTCCTTGGCTCCGGGTGAAGGCCCTACTCCCCGAACGCTGTCAGCGGTTGGCGTTCTTGGTAAAATTGGATCACAAATATCTAAGTCCTCTGGGGATCGAACTTTTGATTGGAAGTCGATTGACTCCAGAATCTTCTGCTGAACAAGATCTGACTCACGAAATACAGGATCAGGCATCTTTTTGGGATTAAAGAGATCACGATACTGCTGAGGTGGGTTGAAAGGAGGATGAGGATCATAAACATTGATGCTTAGAAACCAAGGCCCTTGACGCTTCTCCTGAATGAAATCAATGGCTCGGTCGGTTCCCCAGGTTGTCTGGTGATACTCTACTGGAATTCCCTGAATATCCTTCACTAACTCTTTTAGCATACCCCCTTTTTGGTGGACCCAATCGGCATAGTCATGGTCTCCTTGCCAATCATCACGAGGTGCATGACTCCACTTGAAGAAACGGTATCCGTCATCGACTCTCGGCTCCACCCGTTGGAAACAACTTGCCAAGTGAAGTTTACCCACTAGGCCGCAATCATATCCATGATCACTGAGAACTTTTGATATGAGTGGGTATTGATCTGCGTAGGTAAAATTTCCATTACGCGGGGCTCGTATCGCATTTGGATAACAACCCGTTAGGAAGCTCGCACGACTGGGAGTACAAATAGGGGACTGGCAATAGTTCTTAGTGAAAGCTGTACCCCGATGAACCAAGCGATCAATGTTTGGTGTGATCACGTGAGGATTGTTCAAAGCACCAATCGTGTCGTAGCGTTGCTGATCTGTGCAGTACCACAGTATGTTTGGTAAATCTTTCTTCATTTCATGATCTTGCTGGGATTTTGGAAAAACCGAATTATAGACAGATAATATGAAAATACAACGAGTTGTGACGAAACATCTGCCTTTTGAACTGGATGACCGCTTTTGGAATTCTCAGCAACGCTGGGCAAAGAAAGACATTGTCTTGGTTTTTATCGAAACGGATAACGGTCTAGTTGGAATTGGTGAAGGCTGGACCCCCGGGGCATCTCCAAAGGCTTTGATACAAACCATTGAAGATGATGTTGGCCCAAGATTGATTGGACAAGACCCCCGTTATCAAACGAAAATCTTTGCAGAAGTTTGGGAAACAACTGCCTTGAATGCGCGAAGAGGAATTCTCTCGATTGCTCTCAGTGCGGTAGACCTCGCTCTGTGGGATTTAGTTGGAAAAGCCTTGCAGGCTCCAGTTTACCAGCTCCTGGGAGCCTTCACAGATCAGGTCCCTTGCTATGCCAGTGCTGGTTTGTACGGGAAAGGGAAGGATGAGAAGGCTCTTGCTGAAGAAATGCAAGGCTACCTGGCGCAGGGATTTAGTGATGTAAAGATGAAGGTTGGGGGAGTTCCTTTGGAAGATGATGTACAGCGCGTTAAGTCAGTGAGAGACGCTATTGGAACAAAAGCTCGTCTAATGGTTGATGCCAACTACACTCTGAATGTTCCAAAAGCGCTTAAGATGGCGCATGCTTTTGAGCCACATGAAATCTACTGGCTGGAAGCCCCTGTTTCGCCAGATGATGTGGGTGGCCAAGCAAAGGTCAACGCCTTGAGCCCAATTCCTGTCTGCGGGAACGAGACTGAGACGGGCATTGACCGATTTCGTGAGTTGATCACTCAACGAGCAGTCGAGTTTGTACAATTTGACATCGCAGCCTGTGGAGGTATCTCCGAGGGACGGAGGATCGCAGATCTTGCTGCAGCGTTTCATCTTCCCTGCACCCTTCACGCTTCCTCAACAGGAATTCTTCTCGCAGCAAGCCTGCACTTGGCAGCAAGCCTCCCAAACCTTGACTCAGTGGAATACCACATGTTTCACCAGTGGCTTTTCGATAAATGCCCTCCAGAAGCCTTTAAGCCAAACAAAGGTGGACTCGTTCGTCCGCCAGACGGACCAGGATTTGGCCTTGAGATTCACTATGATGATCTATGAACTTCAACCTTACACTCACTTTATAACAACACGCTCTATTTTTGTTTTTTCAATCAGATCCCAGTCATATTCCACACCCAAACCTGGAGACTGGGGAACCTCAACCATCCCATCGGAATTGATACAGTCCAACTCATCTGAGTACCCATTGGAATAAATTGGCAGTTGCCAAGGGTTTGGGGCAGCAGGATGGACCAGATTGACTTCATAGTAGTTACTGCGTGAGAGAGCGGCCATCAGTTGGCGCATTGCAGGGCCACAAGAATGAACCTCAACATCAATTCCCATTGCTTCAGAAGCAATCGCTGCCTTGTAACAACCTGTGATGCCTCCATCATAATCAGGATCAACCCGACCAAAATCTGTCGCACCTGATATCATCAAATCTGTGTGTGTCTCTAAAGTGCGGACATGCTCGCCAATCATGATGGGAGTCTGTACCTTTTCCTTGAGAAGCTTGTGACCAGAAAAGCTCAGACCTCCATCTGCATAGGGATCTTCGTACCAGAGTAGGCCATAATCATCACAAACCCGACCGACACGAATTGCATCAGTTAGAGTTTTCAGATGGCATGAGGCGTCATACATAACTTCCATTTTTCCACCAACTCGCTCTGCTACTGCCCGAATCATAACCGACTCTCTTTTCGGATCTCCTTCTTTCCAACCGTGCATCTTAAAGCCTAGATAGCCCAGTTCCAAACAGCTTTCTGCAAAATCAGCATAGGCTTCTGGGTGACTCAAACCATCTTGTTGCTCATCTCCATGGATTGTGCTCGCATAAGCAGGCAATTGCCATCGATGACCTCCCAGCATTTGGGCAATCGAGAGACCACAACATTTGCCAGCCAGGTCCCAAAGTGCAATGTCCAAAGCCCCAATACCAGCTTCTCCAACATGTTTGGTGAGTCTCCGCATTGTTTGATAATGTCTCTCCCGTTCAAAAGCTGGTTTGTTTAGGAGGGCGTGAGCCAAGGCAACTCCTGCAGACATCAACACTGTGGCACGCGACCTCGGAGGGACATACTCTCCGACTACCCCCGCATCCGTAAAAATTCGAACACCAAACCGTTTTTGGGGAGTACGAGCCCCAGGCTCGTACCAAACTCCAAATCCTGAAGGATCGGCAGCAATATTGGGAATGCTGACCTCAAAGAGTATAAATTCAATTTCTAGAATTCTGGGACTTTTCATGAGATGTATTTGCTGAATAAAAAATTATCTGTAGTGAATGACTTGACTACCTCCTGGTAGCAGACTAGGAATGCGAACTCTTTCCGTGAGCCGAAAATTTCAATATGCATATCGCCCTCCCTTTTTACTCATTAAATCTATCGTCCAAAATTCTTAATTGAGACAATTATGAATCAAGAAGATTTACAGAAACTTAAAGACACCAACAGTTGTCCCACAGGAGACTTTGAAGGAGCTAATCTATCTGGAATGGATTTGCGGCGAGCAAACCTCAGTGGAGCAGCTTTGAAAAAAGCTAATCTGAGCAATGCGGACATGACAGAAGCCAATCTCAGTGTTGCGGACTTGACTGGCGCAAAATTAGAAAATGCAAAACTCCGTCAAGCAAACCTTGAGGGATCTTTGCTTGTGGGCGCAGACTTGAGACGTGCCAATATGGGCAGCACAAACTTGATGTTTGCTGATCTTAGTAAAGCAGATTTATATAAGGCCAACTTGACCAATGCTTCCATTGCGGAGGCAAAATTTTGTAGTACGACTTTACCTGATGGGAAAATTAGCAACCGGGATTGTTGAATATTTTATAAATACGCACCTATCTATTTTTCTGGAAAAATCATGACACCCGTCAAGGTTGGTATAATTGGATGTGGCAATATCTTTGATGCTTATCTAACAGCCTCCAAAAATTTTCCGATCTTAAACATTGCTTTTTGCGCAGACCTGAGGAATGAGCGAGCGAAGGCAAAAGCAGATCAATGGGGTTTGCAACAACAATCTATTGATTCGCTACTTCTAGATAAATCAGTGGAGATCATCCTGAACTTGACGACTCCAGAATCTCATATATCGGTTGCCAAACAAATTCTGGAGAGTGGCAAGCACGTTTATACAGAAAAGCCCCTTGGTTTGAATGTCACCGAGGGAATTGAATTGCTTGCTTTGGCTAAAGATCGAGGATTACGAGTCGGTTCTGCTCCAGATACTTTTCTGGGTGGTTCACATCAAAAAACGCGACAACTGCTAGATTCTTGGAAGATTGGTGATCCCTTGGCTTGCACAGCCTTCATGATGGTTCCTGGTCATGAATTGTGGCACCCTGATCCGGACTTTTACTATCTCCCTGGGGGAGGCCCTATGCTAGACATGGGGCCCTACTACCTAACAGCTTTCGTGAATCTCTTGGGACCTGTGGCTCGGGTCACAAGCTTTGGGAAGGCATTTCGCACATCCAGAACAATTGCAACCGGACCAAGAGCTAGCCAGACAGTGCCCGTCAAAACTAATACCCACCTCAGTGGAGTTGCTGAATTTATGAACGGGACCTTGCTTACAATCACGATGAGTTTTGATGTATGGCAGCATACTCACCTGCCGATGGAGCTCTATGGAACAAATGGCTCTATGTTGATTCCAGACCCAAATCGGTTTGATGGTGAGGTCAAATGGAGTGAAGGAAAAGAAAGCTGGAACACGGCAACCATTGAGTTCCCCTATGCCGATGATAACTATCGAAGTATTGGTTTGGCTGACCTTGCCCAGGCGGTTAGGGTGGGAAGGCCACATCGAGCTAATGGCAAGTTGGGTTTGCACGTGCTCGAAATCATGACAGGCTTTCTAAAGGCTGCTGAAACTGGCACAAGCATAGAGATGCAGACTACCTGTGAAAGGCCTGAATTAATGAAGACTGATTTACCCTTTGGGCAACTGGACTAAGAGGACAGATGGTACAGAAAAAAGCGTTGATCGCTTGGGGAGGATGGGAGGGACACACACCCCAAGAGAGCACAGAAATCACAAAACTGATTCTTGAAAAGAACCATTTTATTGTCGATGTGGTTGAAGGGACGGAAGCATTTAGGAATCCAGATTTGGCTGACTACGACCTTATTGTCCCTGTCATTACAATGTCAACTATTGAAAAAGAAGAAGTCGATAATCTCTGTAAGACTGTTGAAAAAGGCACTGGTTTGGCTGGCTTCCATGGCTGCATGTGTGATTCCTTCCGCAACAGCGTGGACTACCAATTCATGACCGGAGGTCAATGGGTTGCTCACCCTGGCAATATTATTGATTTTTCAATAGAAATCAGCCCAACCAAAGATCCAATCACAGAAGGTATTCAAAATTTTCCCTTCAAATCCGAGCAGTACTTCATGCATGTGGACCCATCGAATGAAGTACTGGCCACAACCACTTTCACAGGTGAGCACTGTTCCTGGGTTAAAGGCGTAAAAATGCCAGTGGTATGGAAAAGAGTTCACGGAGTGGGACGAGTCTTTTACAGTGCCTTAGGCCATGTTGCCGAAGAATTTAAGGTTCTGGAAATGGCGACAATGTTTGAACGGGGAATGCTCTGGGCAGCACGATAGTTATTCATTGATATAGTAGGTGCCAACCAACTATACACCAAGAGTTTTGGTTTTTTGCATTAGGAAATCGAAACTCATCTTGATTGATTCAAAAGGGTCTCTGGTGCTTGAGTCCTGCTCTACAATAAACCACTCACAGCCTGCTGCATCCGCTTCTTGAATGATGGAATCCCAGTCTAAACTTCCTATCCCTACTTCGCCAAAGAGAATCTCTCTTTCCAAAGTGACTACATAGTCTTTGAGATGAAGCAAAGGAAGACGTCCCTTCATTTTGCGACACCATGCGACCGGATCTTCTCCGCCTTTTTGAACCCAAAAAGTATCAAGCTCTGCTTGAAGGAACTTCGCGTCCGTGTTTGTTAAAATCAATTCCAGAATAGATTGGTTTTCATAGCGAACAAACTCCAACTCGTGGTTATGGTAGGACAACTGCTTCCCCCCATCACGCAATAGTTTACCTGAACCTTCTAACCTTTTAGACAACTCCAAGCAGGCTTCCATTGAGTTAATCGCATAGGAGCCTGGATGAGGAAATGCTGTGTGCTTACAACCAAGAACATTCAATCGCTCCACAACCGCTATGGGTTCTTCCAAAATTTTGTTAGGGGGTTCATGGGTAGCACAAATTGTTAAACCTACATCCTCTGCCAATTCTCGGATTACTTTTGGGTCTTGAACACCAACTCCCGAAACCTGAATCGCTGGATATCCAATTTCTTTCACTTTTTTTAGTGTGGATCTGAGAGAAGTTACATCTCGGCAATAATCTCGCAGAGTGTACAGGGTCAGAGCAATTTGTTCTGGGCGCATGATCTGAGGACCTCAAGTAGTTAATTGATTCATGGAAGATGAAATTCAGACGGACTCAAATATGGTAGTTCAAAGAGTTTCAAAGAGTCTCAGAGACATATCTGTGTGCAAAGATAAATTCTGGGTAGATGGGGAATGAAAGATTCTTCATGAGGCAACACCGTATACCCAAACACGTAGACTTTCTCAACTATAAGGTCCAATCCAAGTGAATGGATTAAACGCCACTTCCCATAGATGTTCATCTAAATCCTAAAAATATCCGCTATATCCCCCCCAAGAGGCTGTTTGTGGTTCTTTCACAGGTAAAGCTCCTGAAATCACAGCATCAGCAAAAATTCATCCACCTCTTTCTCTGTTGTGACATTGTGAGATAGGGTAAATCCCCCAAAACCAGTTCCATAGACATCAACTCCTGCATCATTTGCGAGAGCATTCCTGTTGTAGAGAGCTAGCCAAGTCCAATTTAAAGCGAAAAAAGCGATATCAGGTGTAGATTTTTTTTTGGAAATCCCAAACCTTGCTCATAAAAGTTGGTAGCGACTTCGAGGTTTTGGACCCCTAGAGTAATCATGCTGATACGAGGAGACATAACATTTCCTCTATCTGTCTAATACAAGCTACTTTCACAAGAAATATTCCGAGGGAGGTACATTGTCCTGCCAGTGTGGAGCAGTAATGTGTCCAGAAACGAAGTAGGACATCTTGGAGTAGTTAGGGCTTAAAGGAACAACATCTTGTGGAGCATAGCGAATTGTAAGCCCACACCTTCGTCGTGATGATTGATTTTTTGGCGAACCATGAACCAGCAGCGAGGAGTGAAGCGAATACTCCCCAGCTTTGAGGTTGTTTGAAAATGGTTTGTCAAACATCGAGATATCTTTAATTTGCTGATTCAACACAGATTCTTCTGAGCTTTCTTTCCATGGAATATGCCCCACTTTGTGGCTTCCTGGCAGGAACTGCATTGCTCCGTTGTCTTCATCGGTGTCATCCAAGGCTAGCCATACTGTCACAGTTTTGGCAGGAGTAAGTCCCCAGTAGGATGCGTCTTGATGAAAAGAAACGGCCTTCCCGTCTCCAGGCAACTTACAGAAATAGTGAGTAGCCCAAGCTACCACATCATCTCCGAGCAAATCACGAACAGCCCGAAGTAATGGCTCAGCATACATCGTTTCCCAAATTCCACGTAACTTTGTGTGGTAGCAATTCAAAGAATATTGTACTGAATCTCGTTTATCGACTCCACCAAAGTGATTATCTCCTTTTTCAGAGGCATCAGATATTTGCTGCAAGAGTTTATCAAAGTATTGTTGCTGTTTCTTGATTATTTCTTCACTGAATCCCTGAATCGGACTGATGAAACCATGCTGATTGAAATGCTCAATTTGAGATATGCTTAAGAATCTTGGGGATTCTGTTTCTGTTGGATAAAAGGTGTAATCCTTTTCCATCCTTCTTCTCCTCTATAATGTTGTGCTCATACTATTAGAATTTTCTTTACATTTATATTTTGTTCGACTTGTCAAAACCCCTGCCTTTCTGAGATGTTTAAATAAAAATTGAAGCATTTAAATATTAGTCAATTGGTGTTGCTACAATGATTAGGCTCAAAGAAATCGCATCTGAGTGTGGTGTCAATGTATCCACAGTTTCTCGCGCACTTAAGGATGATCCACGTGTCAAAGCGGACACCAAAACAAAGATTCATGCCATGGCCAGTCGTATGGGTTACACGCCCAATTGGGCTGCACAATCACTCAAAGGAGGTAAAACTAATACAATTTGGTTTTTAATTGCCGATCTCTTCAACCCCTTAACTGCTCAACTGGCCACACATTGCAGCCATGAACTAGCACAGGCTGGATTTGATTTATCCGTTATCCTTTATCACAACAACCAGGATCGGTACGCGCATCTCCTGCGCAGACTACATTTTGGAATTACAGATGGAACTCTGATTATTGGTTCACATAATTTCAACTACTTCAAAAAACGGGGTGAACTGATCAATGATCTGCAAGAAAGATCATTCCCAGCAATTTTCCTAGATCGATTTGAAAGAGAGACGGACTTGCCCATCGTTACCACACATCACTTTGCAGCGATCTCAGCACTTCTCAAGAATCTTCTTGGTGAATCCCCCGATTTGGTAATTAATTTGTTTGATTCCGGGAAAAATATGGTTGAATTCTCGCGCCGTCAGGCTCTTTCGGTATTAATGAAAGATAAACCTCAACCTCATCAGTCGTTGACTGGTAATCAAACCGATCAGATTTTGCCAGGAAAAAAAATTGTAGTTCTTGCCAGTAGTGAAATTCGAGTAAAAGCTTTCCTAGAGAAAAGATCTCCAGAATTGGAAAATCGAGAACTCATCATCGGTGTTTTCGATCATTGGCTTGGGCCTACCACACCATTTTTGAAAGTTTTTGTGTGCCAACAAGATTTTAAGCAGATGGCATATCAAGCCTGCTCTCTTCTAATTTCCAGAATCAAAAACCCCACCTTCGAGATTCCAACAAGAACCCAAATCCCACACAAAGCTATGCTGCAAGTTTCTTGATAAAAAGGTAATTTTTTCTTGACAAATTTTTTGTGAATTTATAACGTTCGTCATAAACGAAATACAAACGTTTGCAAACTAAAAGTAGTGATTTGATTCTCGAAATCCAAAGGAAGCTTTACAGCACGAAAGTGCAGCAATTTATGGATCGACTGGAACAGAGAATTCTTTCAGATCATATAATCATGGAGGGTTGGTTCGCCAGGAGTAAGGACCCTGTCCCCTTTCAACAACGCCTAGACCTTGAGTATCAGGCCATCACCGAAGGAGCGGAATGGGGCCAAACTTGGGACAGTGCTTGGTTTCACTTCGTGGGGAAGATCCCTGAGCATTGGGCAAATGATGAGGCAGTCGCCCATTATCCGTTGGGTCTTTGAGGTAACCGAGTGAGAGCATCTTGATGCTCTCACTACCTGTGAACGATTGAAAAAAGAATCTTTGAAACACTTATTCGATCAAGACAGGGGTGCAATCACCCTGATCAATACATTAAACATAGCCTATGAGCGCCTGATAGAATTACCGAAGGATTGGAATGGGGGACTGAAGGATGAAAATGGTAATGAATTTCCCGTTCAGCAGGACACAAATGGCAAGCTTATAGCTCTGCTGATGCTGGCACCCCAGGAAATTAAGACTCTCAGACTGAGTAATTCTGCCCTACTAGCAAAGAAAGTAGGTTCACTTATTTTTGAAAACCAGTTAATTAGTTACGAATTCAATGAACACGCTCAATTAGTAGCCGCAAAGGATTTAGAGACGGGAGATTTCATATTGGCTGATGGAGAAGTGAATAATTTGCTGACTCTGTATGAAGACCGACCTCACAACTGGGATGCCTGGGAAATCGATGTTTCCTATGAGGATATGGCTGTCGAAACTGCTAAGGGTCAGACTTGGCAATCTCTTGGAGCCGGCCCCGTTAATCAATCCCTGCTATTTCAACTAAAAATTGGTAATTCCAAGGTTGATCAAAAGATCAGCTTGCGAGCCAACTCCAAGGCATTAGAATTTGAAACAAAAGTTGACTGGAAGGAGTGTCATCGAAGGCTCGGGACTGCTTTTCCAATCAGAGTGCAGACGGACTCAGCTACATGTGATATCCAATATGGTCATCTGAAGCGCCCCACTCACCGCAATACGACATGGGACATGGCCCGTTTTGAGGTGGCTGCCCAAAAATATGTTGATTTGTCTGACCAACAAAGAGGAGTTGCCCTACTTAATGATTGTAAATACGGTCACAAACTCCATGACAACGTCATTAACCTTCATCTCCTCCGTTCACCAACACAACCTGATCCTGACGCAGATTTGGGGACATATCAGTTTTGTTAAGTACTCTATCCACACAACAATTCATTCCAAGAATCTGACGTGATTGAGCAAGCCCAACAACTCAATCAGGCTCCTTTGTCTATACATGGCAAACCGATCTCTCCCCTTCAAGCCACTGTGATGGTCGAAAGTGCTGATGTAGGAATAGAAGTTCTCAAGAAAGCGGAAAAAGACAATTGCCTCGTTCTTCGTGTTGTTGAGCGAAGAGGCAGAAAAAGTGAGGCAACCCTTCGCTTGACTGACTCAAAACTAAAGATTAAAACTACAGACCTGATGGAGTGGAACGACTCAAATGACGCTATTGGAGGAGAATTGAAGTTGACCCTCAAACCATTCGAGATAAAGACATTCAAGCTCTACAGTACCTCCTAACCTCTTTTAAAGGGATGCCTATGGAATAAACTCTCAGATCATCTTTCAAACAGACGTAATTCAACTTCCTATGAGAGGTAGACATGTTTAAGAAACTAGCATTAGTTGCATTAAGCATAGCTGCGATTGCAGTAAGTGGCGTGCAAGCTGGTGGTCATAGTAAGGCCAGAAACAAAACAGTAATTTTTGACATTGACGGTGGTAAGGTAGCACAGCCGTACAATTTCAATAATTTAGTACCTGGCACAACAAGAAGTACTGGGATTCACCAAGCGGTCTTTGAACCATTGTTCATACTTAATTATGAAACTGGTGGAATCGACCCTTGGCTCGGAGAAAGCTTTACTTCAAACAGCTCACTTGATGTTTGGACATTAAAACTTAAGAAAGGCATCAAATGGTCTGATGGAGAAGATTTAGACGCAGATGATGTGGTTTACACGATTCAAATGTTACTTGATGATAGTACGCAATCTTTACGAGACGCTGCATCGATGCAACAGTGGGTAAAGTCTGTTAACAAACAGGATAAACATACTATTGTGTTTAATCTCACAGAGCCAAATGCCCGTTTTCAATTAGATTACTTCTCCGTAAAAATTTACGGTGGGGTCATCATCATTCCTGAACATGTCTGGAAAGGGCAGGACCCGTTCACTTTCAAGTTTTATGATAAAGAGAAAGGATGGCCTTTGGGTTCAGGTGCTTACACTCTTAAAAGTGCATCTGAAACAGAGTTCATTTACGATCGAAATGACAACTGGTGGGGTGTGAGTCAAGGCTTACCGCTTCCGGCTCCAGAACGATTAATTTGGGCTGTCACTGCAACCGAAGAGAATCGTTCCATGCTCGCTGCAAAGGGTGAATTAGACAGCGTTATGGATGTTACCCTTGGTGCTTTTGAGGCAATGCAGGCGCGAAATGATAATATGCAAGCTTGGTTTAGTGAATTACCTTACAGTTGGTTAGACCCGTGTGCACGTCAGCTTTCAATTAATACTCAAGTAGAGCCTTGGGATGATCCTGCAATGCGATGGGCGCTTAATTATATCATTGATCGAGAAGAAATTGTTCGCGTTGCATATGAGGGAACAACCATTCCATCAATGACCCTGTTCGTACATTATGGCGGATTATTTCCCTACATTGATGCAGTCGTCGCAGCTGGAATGGGCATGCGCCTCAATGCGAGTCCACACATTGCACAAAAGATAATTGAATCCAAAGGCTGGACAAAAGGCTCAGATGGCTTCTACCAGAAAGGTGGCAAAACTTTAGAATTTGTCATTAAAACCCATGAGGGCTTTATCGAAAAGCGTCGAATTACTGATGTCGTCGTAGAGCAGTTCCTTGATGCTGGCATCAAGGCAGAGCACCGTCCGATTGCAGGAGCAACATGGGATAATGATAGAAATACCGGTAATTTTATGGGTTCAATGGACTGGCACTCTTGCGGTTCTATCAATGAGCCTTACGCTTCATTAAACCGCTTTACAGCTAAATATCTAAAGCCTGTGGGTACAACTTCTCCGGGTAGTAATAATTATGTACGCTGGGATACTGCAAAGAGTAAGGAGTATACTCAGATCGTAGATAAAATGGGGGCAATGCCGTTAAACGCACCTGGAATGGTCGACATGGTTGTAGATGCCTACCGCCTATGGTACGAAGAGTTGCCATTCATACCGATCACACAGGCGCGCAAACTTATTCCGTTTGATACTACATACTGGACTGGTTGGCCAACTGCTGAAAATAATTACAATCACCCTGCCACATGGTGGCAGAGCACGCACCAGATTATTCATAATCTGAAGCCGGCTAACTAAATATAAACTCAAGCCAGGTTTTACGACCTGGCTTTTCATTCTAAAAATGGATCTATGGGTGGTCTTACACTTCAATATGCCTTGAGAAGATTTGGAATATTTTTAATGACAGTATGGCTTGCATCCAGTGTCATTTTTATTATTCCAAGATTAGCTCCTGGAGATCCAATTCAGTCAATGATTTCCAGAATGAGTGAAAGTGCAGGCTATGTCGAAAACTCAGAAAAAATTGTTGAGGGATTTAGAGAAAGATTCGGGCTCAATGATCCAATGTATGTTCAATATGGACGCTACATAGGAGGATTAGTCTCATTAGACTTAGGAGTTTCGCTTGCTATGTTTCCAACTCCAGTTAAAGAAATTGTTGGACGAGCGCTTCCATGGTCAATTGGATTAATGTCTATTTCATTAGTGTTGTACTTCTTTATTGGAAATCTTTTTGGTGCTCTATTATCTTGGAAAAAAACACCTTTCTTCGCAAAAATTGCAATCTCTGCATCGATGATTTTTACATCGATTCCAGGAATATTATGTGCTCTGATTTTAATTTATATCTTTGCATTTAATTTTGATATATTTCCTTTTACTGGATCATACGAACGCGGATTAGAGCCTGCTTGGACAATTGAATTTTTTAGCAGTGTAATTTACTACGGAACACTCCCGGCGCTTTCTGTAGTTTTGGTAACATTTGGTTTTTGGACGATTGGGATGAGGGGTATGATGGTAACTGTAGAGGGAGAAGATTACATGACTTTTGGCCAGGCAAAAGGGCTAAAACCATTTTACCTACTATATAGATATCAAGTCAGAAATGCAATTTTACCGCAAATTACAGCGCTTGCATTTACCATCGGAACAATAGTAGCAGGTCAAATATTAGTTGAAGCAGCTTTCGCTTATCGAGGTATGGGAAGTGTAATAGTAAATGCAATCAAAGATGTTGACTATACGGTGATTCAAGGGACTTCTTTCATTCTAATTCTCATTACTGCCACTTCTGTTTTAATTTTAGATTTAATTTATCCTTTGATTGATCCTCGCATTACATTTCAGAAAAATTAAAATGCTAAAAAGAAAAAGTATCAGCAATCCATGGTTGAATACACCACTTATGTGTGGGGCATTAGTAATTGGTCTTTTATTATCATCTACTCTGATCGGAAACATTTTTTGGGACACTGAGTTGGCTGCAACGCGCAGTGCACCACTCAACTTGCCTCCTTATGGTTTTGAAAATATGAGGAAACAGGAGGGTGTAATTGAACACCCTTTGGGAACGACAAATTCTGGTAGAGATATGCTCGCTGTCATGTTAGTTGGGACTCCAGCTACAATGAGTATTGGGCTTATAGCTGCTGGTATCGGAATGTTGATCGGTATTATTTTAGGATTTACCTCAGGATTCTATGGTGGGTTGTGGGATGACTTTGTTCGTTTGATGGCGGACACTACCACCACAATACCTGCACTAGCAGTTCTAATTGTTGTTCAATCACTTTTTAGAGTTGAGGTAAATACAATGGCTGCGATGATCGCTTTATTCGCTTGGCCAGGACCCACCAGATATATTAGAGCACAAGTGCTAACGATGAGAGAAAGTGGGTACGTCAAAATGGCAAAGTTGTCTGGAGCGCCAGAGAGAGACATCATGTTCAAGGAAATGTTGCCCAATCTCATTCCTTACCTTGCAGCAAGCTTTATTGGGAACACTTCTGGAGCGATTTTAACAGCAATTGGTTTGGAAGTTTTAGGGCTTGGGCCAACACGTATGCCAACACTTGGTGTTACAATATTTTTCTCCTTAGAAGCCGCTGCAATTCTCAGGGATATGTGGTGGTGGTGGGGTCTTCCAACGTTAACACTGATTCTGATTTTTATGGGACTGCTGATGATTAATGTTGGTCTTGATGAAGTTTCAAACCCCCGCTTACGTAAGGCTTCGAAATAATGAGTAATGAAAACACTTCAACACTCAGCGTGAGTGATCTTAAAGTTTATTATGACTCTATTAATGGAGATATCAAAGCAGTTGATGGTATTAGTTTTGATGTAAAGGAGGGTGAATGCTTAGGTATCGTTGGTGAATCGGGCTGCGGTAAGACCACAGCTGCATATGGGATTTTGAGATTGGTTCAACACCCAGGAAAAATCGTTGGTGGCCAGATATCCTTGCATGGCAAACCTATCGAAAATTTAAATGAAGAGGCTTTTAGAAAGATTCGCGCTACTGAATTAGCCTTAATTCCTCAGGGCGCAATGAATTCTTTGAATCCAACTATGAAAGTTGGCAATCAAATTACGGACTTAATCAATACACACAAACCAGGAATAAGTTCTTCAGAAAAAATTAACAGAATAGAAGAACTTTTGGGGAAAGTTGGTCTTCCTAAAAGAACTATTAACATGTACCCTCATGAACTTTCTGGAGGAATGAAGCAAAGAGTTTGTATAGCAATTGGTATAGCATTAAATCCAACTTTGGTAATTGCTGATGAGATAACTAGCGCTTTGGATGTAGTAGTACAGAGGCTGGTCGCACAAACACTCAAACAAATTCAAAAAGAAATGGGAGTCTCAATGATTATGATTGGGCATGACATGGGGTTAATGGCTCAAATGGTTGATAGAATTGCAGTAATGTATGCTGGAAAAATACTTGAAGTTTCCTCAACTGAAGAATTTTTTCGTAATCCTCAACATGAGTATTCTAAAATACTTATTAATGCAACACCTTCTATTCATAGAAAATAGTTATTTAATATCAGCCATACGTTAAGATTTCAAACATCCAATTAACAGATCTATTAAATATCTGAAAATATACTTCTGTATTTTAGGGAGAGAATGTCGCTACTCACCATTGAGCACGCAACAAAAATTTATAAAGTTTCATCTGGTTTTCTTGGGGAAGAGAAAAAGGTAAGAGCACTGAATGATTTCTCCATTGTCATTCCAGAAAAACCTGCATCAATTACTACAATTGCTGGCGAGAGTGGTAGCGGGAAAACTACAATTGCTAACTTAGTACTGGGCTTTACTTCTATCACAAGTGGTCGAATCAAATTTCTGGGTAAAGATTTATCTGAAATGTCTTCCGAAGAACTATTCAATTATCGAAAAAATGTTCAGGCAGTTTTTCAGGACCCTTTTGGGGTTTATAATCCTTTCTATAAAATAAGACATATTTTTGACCTGGTAATCAAACATTTTAAACTAGTTGCGACTAAAAGTGATGCAACCAACTTGATTGAAGAGTCTTTGGGTGTTGTAGGGCTCAAGGGAGATGACGTTTTAGATAAATTTCCACACCAGTTAAGTGGTGGTCAAAGACAGCGCATGATGATGGCAAGAGCTTACATGATCAAGCCTAGGATAATTGTTGCTGATGAACCAGTCTCTATGGTAGATGCGTCACTTAGGGCAGGTATTATTGATGTTATGCTTAAAATGAGAGATGAAGATGGTATTAATTTTCTCTACATCACTCATGATTTAGCTACGGCATATCAAATTGGCAACCAAATTTACATACTTTACAGGGGAGATGTTGTACAATCTGGCGACACTGTAGATGTTATTAATAACCCTAAACACCCCTACGTACAATTGCTTGTTGACTCAGTACCCCCACCTTTCTATGACGAAAATTGGAGTAAGCCAGTTCAAATGCCAGAAGAAGATGATAATTTAGTATAAATTATTACCTCTAAATTTTGTCATCCAGATTTATTGCCAAATGCTAAATACATTTTAATTTGGTTTATGAAGTAATATATTTGATGTTTCAATCATGAGGTAAAATGGAATCCGAATTAATTCTTAACTTAGATCAAAAAAAATCTCTATACAATGATGGCTATGTAATACTTAGAAACGTAATTTCACCTAGGGTGCTTTCTAATTCAATTGAGGCTCTCGAGTCACATGATCATGAATTTGACAAGCGTCTTGGTTACGATTCAAGGATGACTGATTTGATAAACAAATCTCATCTCAATTCAATCCTTGATGATGTTATTGGCCCTTTCGATGCTCCCACCTCATGTCACGTGGCAGTCAAGGAACAAACTCCCCCTAGCAATAAAATCAATAACATAGGTTACAGAGACGAAGATACTCCTTATTTTGGCTCGTTTCTTCATATGGATGGTTTGTGTTCGATAAATGTACCTCAAGATATTCAATCCGGAAGTGATAAACAGATATATGAGAAATATATTCGCTCTGGGCCAAAAGGGGACCTTGGCCACAGTGCTGAGGTAATCGGGCATAATTTAGTTCCCCTTTTTCAGGATCCAGAGAAGACACTTAGTCTCGGTAGTTTTACAGCTCTGGTTTTTGTTTGCCTATCTCCCCAAACTGAGGATGGATGGGGTCAAACTGCTGTACTACCGGGAGCTCACCACAAGACAGAAGAATTCTTCCGATGGCAGAGAGGAAAAACTGGTCAGATTGGCCCGGAGGGCCCTAATTGGCCAAGGCTTGATTATTCCGCAGCTAACAGATGTGGAATAAAGTATTTACCTGATGCTGTCAGAGATCATTTTTTGGACAGTTCATCAGAAAAAACTCCCGATGGGAGGCCATGGCCAAAGCCAACCCCAATATTGATGGAACCAGGCGATGCTTGCATCAGCACTTTTCATTTACCCCATACTGGGACAAGAAATGAAAATGGTCTTGAATCTAGAAAAACAGTAATATTTCGAATCAGAAACAAAACAAGACAGCCCAATATCGTCTCAGATGGGTACACAGATCATCCCGATAGAGGTCTGTTGGGAGAGTGGCTCGATTTAGGACTAGAGGGAAGTCCTTGGGAGCGATCTAAAGATGGTATTTGTGACATGTGGGCGGACTGGTCAGGAATGGAGAAACTGGTTGCTTCAGTTAATTATTAACCTTCTTTGCGAGGAAAAAAATTGAAAAAGATAGCGTTGCTGGGTGCAGCACACATACACACCCCTGATTTCGTACGAAGATTATTGGCAAGAGATGATTTCAATGTAGTAGGTGTTTGGGATCATGACACCGATAGAGCAAATTCAAATGCAAAAAAACTTGGATGTCGTATTTGTTCTTCAGTTGATGAACTTCTTACATTAGATGCATTAGATGCTGTAATTGTCTGTTCTGAAACAAATCGACACGAACAGATTTTGGATAAGGTGGCAGAAGCAGGCAAACACTGTTTTGTTGAGAAACCTTTAGGTATGGGCAAAGCCGACTCTGAAAGAATGGAAAAAAAGTTAACCGATGCTGATGTATTGTTTCAAACCGGTTATTTCAATCGAAGCAGACCAGCCTATAGAAAAATAAAGGAACTAATTGATTCAAATACTTTTGGTTCAATCAGTAGAATTCGTTTAAACAACTATCATGCGAAAAATCTTAAAGAAGGCTTCGATGGATGGCTATGGATGACAGATTTAAACCAGGCTGGGGTTGGTGCTTTTGGTGATTTAGGAACTCATGTTCTTGATATACTACTTTGGTTTATGAATGATTTAGAAGCAGTTACCGCTTCTTTTTCCAGCCCTTTATCGCGATACCCCGACTGTGATGAAAGTGGCGAAGCCTTGCTCAAATTTAAGAGTGGCGTTGTAGCAAGTATTGCAGCTGGGTGGGTTGACCTCGATATGCCACTGACCGCTGAAGTGAGTGGAACCAAAGCTTACGCCTATGTTATGAAGGATGATTTGTACTTGGTAAGCGATGATATCAAAGATGCGCATGGTAAATCTCCTTTCAAAGATGTGCCTGAAAGGCTTCCACATGCTTTCGAATTGTTTCTAGATTCTGTCAATAGCGGCGAGAAAACTAATTTGGTATCTCCCAAAGAAGCTGCGTACCGAAGTACGGTCATGGAAGCCATTTATGAAGCTGCCGCGACCCGTAAATGGATCAACGTTGAACCATATCATCAATAATATGAGAAAATATGAAAAATTTGAGAGTGGGTGTTATCGGTGTTGGCGGTATTGCTCGCACCCACATGCCTGGCTGGAAGCAAAGCAAACATACTGAAGTTGTAGCTGCGTCAGATATCAATGCTAATGCTCTTACAAAGTGGGGCACAGATCATAGCATATCAAAACTTTATCAAGATCCTCTGGAGCTAATCAATGATGCTGAAATTGACATAGTTGACGTATGCACGCCAAACTCGTATCACTGTGATTTAACAGTTGCTGCTCTGAATGCAGGAAAACATGTTATTTGTGAAAAACCACTAGCACCAACTGCTGCTGAAATAGAAAAAATGATTGAAGCAAGAGATCGCAGTGGAAAAAAATTAATGTGTGCTCAACATTTTCGATTCGGAGATGGGTCAAAACTCATCAAGGATCAGGCCAAATCTATTGGACCAATCTACCACGCTAGATCATGGATGCTTCGAAGAAACGCTCTACCAGTCCGTGACGGATTTTTGATGAAAAAGCATTCTGGAGGAGGTGCATGTATAGATATTGGGGTCCACGTTCTTGATCTGACTCTTTGGTTCATGGGCAATCCAGAACCAAAATCTGTTACTGGCGTAGCAAGGACTGAACTAGCAAAAGATCACAATGCCTTTAGCAAAATGGGGGCTTACAATCATGATCTGATGGATGTTGAGGAATTAGCAGCAGCATTTATCCGTTTTGAAAATGGGGCTGTGTTGATGCTCGAGGTATCGTGGATGCTTCATCATGAAGCTGGTGAGTTTGAAGATATGCAAGTTTGGCTTTATGGGAAAAAAGGTGGGCTTCATTGGCCTAGCCTTGAAAAACTTACCTCAGACACAAACTCCAAATCCCACTCAAACAGTACATTGAAGCCTCTACCTAGAAGCGTAGAGGCACATGCACAGGAATGTATCGAATTTTCGGAGGCGATTATCAACGATCAGCCTGTTCCTGTACCAGCTGAACACTCTCTCCAAGTAATGAAAATTCTTAATTCGGTTTACGAGAGCCAGCAGACAGGTAAGGAGGTGATACTGTAAACAAATTAGCTTTTACTTGAGATTGGTCTCAACAGATCATGATCATCTTTGATTCAATCAATTCCACGAAAAGTTATGAAACATTCTGAATTTTTTTGGGAAAAGGGCTATCTGTATCTACCAGGAATTTTTTCAGAGCAAGAAGTCCAAAGCTTAACTGAGGATCTGGTTTGGATGATGGATAGCTGGGCAGAAAACACACCCGGCTGGAGTGGTCCCTGGCGCAAGGCCTATATGGATGCTGAGACAGATAACCGAAGCAAATTGATTGCGATGCATGATCTGCAATACTACTCCAGTAACTGGCTCCAGGCTGTACAAAAGACCAATTTGGTATCAGTAATTGCGGAGTTGATAGGGCCAGATGTGGAATTGCATCACAGCACAATGCATATCAAACCTCCTCAAGCAGGCCATCCTTTCCCAATGCACCAAGATTGGGCATTTTACAAACACGAGGATTCTCGCTATATAGATGCTTTAGTTCACTTGGATGATACATGCCATGAAAATGGCGAAATACGCTTTCTGGAGGGTTCACACAAAAAAGGTCCATTGGAACACATTATAAAATTTTCTGATGGGAAACCTTGTACCCCACATCTTTCGACAGGGGATTATTCTTTAAAGGACACAGTACCAGTACCAGCAAAAAAAGGTGATGTTGTGCTATTCAACATTAACACAGTGCACGGCTCTTATATCAATGTTACTGAGTCTGCGCGAAAGCTGGTCCGAGTCGGATATCGCAACCCCGAAAATAGGCAAATGGAAGGGCAAAGTGTAGGCCGTCCAGGACTGCTTTTAAACGGTAGGAGACTCCGGGAATCTGGAGAAGAATTATTTTCTACGAACGGTCCAAAGCCTGTAGAAGTTGAAGAAACGTTTGCAGTCGGCTGAAAGGTTTTGATTACAATGGCTACTGAACGTCGCTTCAACGCTGGGACCTGCTACGAGACACCGCGTTCATTTCCAAAATATCTTGACGACAAGAATTTTCGTGTTTTAAGTTGGGAAGAATGGCGATGCTGGCAAGAAAATGGGTATTTGGTAGTACCCGAGCTAATCCCTAAGCAACAGTGTGAAGATTTGATTGAGGTCATATGTGAGTTCCTAGGGGTCAAAAGAGAACAGCCTGAATCTTGGTACTCTATATCACCAAGGTCACAAGAAAATTTGACCATAAAAAGTCTTCAAGGGATGACAGAGTTGTATCATCATCAGGCAATGTGGAACAACCGACAATATCCAAGACTATATGATGCATTTGTAGACTTGTGGGGAATTGAGGAACTCTGGGTAACGATTGATCGAGTAAATATGAATCTTCCCAATCGAGATGGTTGGCAAAATGATGGCTTTTTACACTGGGACATTGACCTGGCCAACAGAAACAATGTTCGAAATATTCAAGGTGTACTAAGTTTGAACGACAATGATGAGAATATGGGAGGGCTTCAAATTGTCCCTGATCTTTTCAAACAGTTAGACAGTTGGCTTAAATACCAACCTAAGAATCGACCAAGAATTATTAAAGAGAAGTTGGACTTTGATGTTATTAACCTTGAAAGCAAAGCTGGAGACCTAGTGATTTGGGACAGTAGGATGGCCCATGGGACAAGCCCTAACCGATCGAATAAACCTAGATATGCGCAGTACATATCTATGTGCCCTGCTGAACCAGAAGAAAAAGAACTGCTGAAAATTAGGCTCGAATCTTTTGAAAAACAGTTAGGGCCAAGAAAATGTGGTATGCCAGGCTCAGTTCTTGAAGAAAATTTTGGCCCCAAGGCAAAATTAACAGAACTCGGTCAACGCCTTCTGGGTTCTGTCTCCTGGTAAAACATCTCTCAGGTATTTTCAGGAGTTTTAAATCAACCTCCCAAATTTGGTTATTAAATGATTTCTGGATTAGATCATGTAAATATTGAAACATGTGAACTAGAACAAACAATTCACTTTTATGAGGATGTCTTGGGCTTCGAGAACGGTGAACGACCGCCTTTCAATTTCCCAGGAGCATGGCTCTATGCTGGTGGGCATCCAGTAATCCACGTTGTCGAAGTAAAATCTAAACCAGGTCCTACAGGTGCGATTGATCATGTTGCTTGGATCGCCAAAGGATTTGATGAAATGAAAAAGAAGTTAGATCAAAAAAGCGTGGACTATAAGCTCATGGATGTACCAAGTTCACCTGTTCGGCAAATCTTTATTCATGATCCTAATGGGGTTCGCTTAGAATTGAACTTCCAAAGAGAATAATTCCTCTAAATTTTTTTTCATCCGACCTCAATTTCGTGTCTGCAACACGTCTCTCATTTCTGGGACTTTTCCTCTTTGCTCTTGCTGTCATTACCTACTGGATCACCAAAGGTATTGATCAATCCATTATTGATGGAGCTGTTCAAACTTGCACCAGTTACATTAAACCGGATGATGGTGTGGAGAAAACAGTTATCGATGCCAAGGGTGACAGTACCCTAGCGACCTTCCAAATTCGATTCAAAGACTCTGAAGAATCTCTCATCTGCACTGTTGACTGGTTCAGCTATATTTCGCAAGGAGACTACGTGGTTTTATGGGTGAAACCTGAATCTTAGTAGTCTTCATGAAGACTTCCTTCAACTCAATTCAAACACAACTCTAACCCAGCCCGTCTAAATTTCAGCCTGCTGAACTTATAGCCTTTGCTTTTATCTCCCTTTCTACGCTTCCTTATCACCAGAACAAACGACCTAAACTTGTTCAAATAACAGAATTATTAACCATATTACTTCTTGCAATCTGTTATTGGAGATTTCTGGCCAACTACCAGCAAATCATTTCTCCCAAAACAGGCTTTATTTAACTGTCCTGAAGTTTGTTGTTTCAAATTTAAATAGCAAAAGGCCAAACACCACAATCGTTGCGCTAACGCAACTACAAAAAAGATAGATTTCAAAAAGGCCCACGTGCTGTGCAATTAAACCTGTAATTAATGGACCTGCTAAAAAAGCAACTGACTGAAACAGCATGACAAAAGACATGTTTCTAGCCATGACACCTTGTTGTTCAGCAGAAAGCCCAAAAATAATGGGTTGAATTGTTCCTGAAGCCAACCCAACACAGACACAGCCAGTCAAAGCCCAGATGGGATGCTGTATGAGGTAAATTGAGAGAAGTGAAACCGAGGTAAGGAAACCTGTACCAATGAGCAAAGGGATTTTCCCAAAACGCTTTAGGAGAACATCTCCCCAAAAGCGAATTCCTGTTTCAGCTAAAACGAAGCCAAAAGTACCAAATGTAGCGAGGTCATCTTCAAATTTAAATTTGTCCCGTAACATCACACCAGACCAAGATATAAAAGAGCTTATTGAAAGAATCAGAGAAAAATTTATAAAAGCTATTAATATCAGTATATTTGATGGCTTTAGTGCAGACCCCTGCCGCTCCTGATTTGATTCGTATGGAATGTAAATCAATAAAGTGAATGCTAAAACAATCATCATTGCCAATCCGACTAGAGGGAAATGGCTATCTATTGGGAAATTCAGGTTATTGGAAAGCAACCCAGTTCCCATCCCTGCTATTACACCAATCCCACTAATTCCCTGAAAAAAAGACATCCAGGATTTACCTTGCTGAGCTTGAACTATTCCAGCCTGAGACATGACTACCACCATACTTCCACTAAAGCCAAAACCTAGAAGCATCCACAAGCTCATCAACTTAATATAAGGTGGCTTTTCGACAAAAAGAATCAGGGCAACTACAATGCAAAACATCGTGGCTGTGAGGACCTTCCTAACACCAAAATATGGCATCAAGCGCCCTACAGTTAGATTGCTTAAAATAGCACCAAAACTAAAACAGAAAAGCACCCATGAAAACTGCTCATAGTTCATACCCATCCAGGCCTGCAGAACATGCAGGCGGCTCATGACAGAACCAATCACTACGAAGGAACCGCCGTTAATCAGCAGGAGAATACGTTTGTTATAGTCCATAATTTCTAATTTAATCCCAATGCAACTTACATTATTATTTAAATACGGTTACCAATTTGAAACTTATGAAATATTTTATAGAGTTCTCTAAAAATACTATTTCAGATAGTCTTACTTCAGCAAAATCCTAAAGACTACACTGGAATCTTTAGCTGAGAATGAAACTATATTGAACTGTTGAGTAAGCAATGCAACACCTTACCGCTCGCAGTCACTCTTTTCTTATCCCAAAAAATTAGAGGAGTCACTGCCACATTGGAATTCCACAGTCGCTTGGGCTCCTTTTGATCATGCCTGTACTTATCGACTGAGTCATCCCAACGGAGCAATCAGGTATCTTAAAATGGTTCGAGGGGACGCTTATCCTTCGATTGCAGATGAATTGTAGCGTATCTCTTGGGTCAAAGAATTTTTACCTGTGCCAAAGATCATTAATTTTGATCTGAATGGTAATCCACCTTGGTTGCTAAGTGAGGCGATCGCAGGATTTAACGGAACACAACCAGAACTAAAAAAGTTAATCCAAAGCGTTTGGTATATCTTCTGGCAAAGGCGTTACGTTATTTTCACGATCGAACCCCTGTCTCCGCATGTCCTTTTGATTTTCGACTCCGGTCTGCGTTGGAGCATGTCTCAAAGAGAGCTCGACTCGGATTAATTCAACCTCAAAAGCATTTTCATCCTGAATTTCAGCATCTCAACCTTGAAGAAGCCCTAAGTTTCTTGCACGAGCAGCAACACCCTTAACCAAGGAGGTCGTCTGCCATGGGGATTACTGCGTCCCAAATATTATTTTTCAAAAAAATTCTCTCCGAGGATTTGTGGACTTGGGCGAGCTGGGTGTGGCAGATGTTTGGTGGGACTTGGCAGTAGCAACCTGGAGTCTTGAATGGAATCTAGGTAAGGGGTGGGAGGAGCTATTTCTCAATGAATACGGGATTTCCTTTAATTCAAAAAAGACTGTTTACTATCGGTTGCTATATGATCTAGTTTCATAAATCTTTCGTTGTGTCTTTATGTAGTGGGAATCTTAAAACACGCATGTTTTCTTAGATGAGAGCTAATTAACACTAAGGAATTCTTAATTTTTAATAGGATTATTTGATTCACAAGAATCTCGCTTACTGATGTCATCCTATCTATTCATCTATTCTGTGAAGCCTCATACCTTTTGTCCAATCATAACATCTTGGTTTATACAAAATCTCATCAGTATATTTATCCATTTGATCGATATTTATATCAAAGCAAATACGTATACGATAGCTACTTAAACCTTGGTCAGTATTATAAAAACGATTAGGATCCTCAATTTTGGCAGGGTCATGCCAAGCAAATGTTGGAGATCTTAATAAGGTCAAATTAAAAAAACCATCATTACCAGAACAGCTGAAACAGTGTGGTGAAATTATACCCATACCATTAGTAAATTTGTTCTGTTTAGAATGTGGAATCCACGACCATTTCATAAATGGAAATTCTAGTTGATTTTGTGGCCTTTCTAAGTATCCTCTTGCAATTCGATCATACCTAAACTGGGTATTTGGTGCTGGTATGATCAATTTAATTAGTTTGAACTGTTCAAAGTTGTACAAGTCAACTAAAAGATCTACATAAGGCTTTTCCCTACGGAAAACAAGCCTCACACTACTTCGGCTGCACCCATATTGAGTATCGAGACGAACAATAGATCTTAAGGGACCTATTTCCTCCATTACAATTTTCTTGATTTTGAAAACGCCCTCGGGAGGAGTATCAAAATACTTTTTTCCATGACTCCAAGTATCAGATTCATCTGCAAGCACATGCAGTTGAATCCAATCATAATTTAACACCTCAGAAATTAATAAGTTGAGGTTGAAAAAATTACCTTCTGTTCCAATTTTAGATGTTAAAATCGAATTAGAAATTTCTTTGTTCTTGCAGGAAATGTCTGTTTTTACTTCTTTTGGTTCATGTTCGTGGTCTAAATAAAATTCCTTAGGTTGACCAGATTTGATTGATGTTTCGAAAATTAGAGCTCTCGCTGGTCCTTTTACGGCTGACTGTTGAACCAATTGATAGTCAATAGAAGAACCAAGCTCATCTAAAATCGTGCCTTTGAAGCTTTGTTCAAATCCTCTAGGGTGCAACCAAGGTTCATGATAAACCAATGAATTATAATCATAGTTGCCAAACCGAAAAACTTTTAATCGTTGCAATGGATGCTCTTCTGAATCCATTAGATTTTGTATACATAGTGTGGAGGTAATATCTTCTCCCTCTACAATCACACCTGAGAGTTCGTTAACTGTATCCAAGCAGGCTTCTTGAATTGAAGTCCCTCCAAGAATATCGTGGAACTGATTGAACAAAATCCGTTTCCAATTCTTTTCGAAGCAATTATTGATAGAATCAATATTTTTCTGCTCACCCAAAGCATTGTAAGCTTTTTGAGCTTCCTCAATTGCCAACTCAGCATCTTGCAGCTTTTTCTTGATTTCCCCAACTACAGAGTAACAACCAATCGCATGCATTTGCAGCTCACCGCTTACACGTGGTAACAACGTTTTCCAAGGCTTCACAGCATCAAAAAATTGCCTCGGGCTGGAAAACTTTAGTTTTACATCTCTACTGAATTCTTGATTTTCCAAAATCCATTCAATGAGTTCGCGTGTAGGACCTCCGCCATGATTTCCAATTCCGTAAAAACACATAACATGCGGAACATCAATTTTTGCAACCTCTAAAGCACTCAATATATTTTGTTTTAGAACTTCTGGGGATTCAGCGTTATAGCTCCTCGGAATTCTCCATGTCATTACCTCTCCTCCTCCATTACCTTCCCATATAAATATTGGTTCTGGTAGTGCCATCTCATGTTGCATTGGTCGCATCATTACATAACTATCATAGCCAGCTTCGACCAATATATCGGGGATTGACGCAGAATGACCAAAACTATCAACATTAAATCCAACATTTACTTCTACTGAAAAGGTTCTCCTGAAAAATGATTTCCCCAACT